>Ga0194123_10000031_pt1 | contig 276476 bp, 220 predicted proteins | sample TA2MahsurfametaG_5_FD_155479 | JGI IMG/M metagenome (GOLD analysis project Ga0194123, IMG submission 155479) | Freshwater microbial communities from Lake Tanganyika, Tanzania - TA2015023 Mahale A surface | ecosystem: Environmental > Aquatic > Freshwater > Lake | place: Tanzania: Lake...
GGTTGTACCACTGGTTGAAGAGGCTCTCGAAGGCCGCGCTTCGGGTGGTGGTGGGCTGCACGACCTGCGCCTGCGTGAGCGCGTCGAGGAACCCGAGGTAGTGCACGCCCCTCTTGCTCATCGTCGGGTAGGTGTGCGTGAAGTCGATCCGCTCGCCCCAGGTGTGGCCGAAGAGCCGGAATCCGCGTCCCGGCGTGTGGATCTCGTCCGCCGCGGCGGTGATCGCGGCCGCACGGGAGGGATCGGCCAGAACGTCGCGGCGGAACTGGTCGCGGGTGATGAAAGGCTGCTTCGCCGCGGCGTCATAGAGCGAGAGGCGGCCGTTGTCGGGACGGCGCGTGAAGTGGTCGTGGAGCAGGCGTGACACGCGGTCGGAGTCGCCGGCGGCGGCTGCGGCCTCGAGGGCGCGCTGGATCTCCGGAATCCGCAGGGAGGCGACGAGTTCGGTGTCGGAGATGTGGCGGATGCGGTGCTCGAAGTACTCCGGGTCGATCGTGACGTCGTGCCATTCGGAGAGCTGGAGGCGAAGGTCGAGGGCGCTGCGGTCGCCCTGGGGAACGACCTCGTGGCAGAGCGGGCAATGCCACTTACCGTCCTTTTCATAGACGGTATTCTGCAGCGAAATGGTCTCGCCCGCGCGGTCGAGGGCGCGGGCGCCGGGCGCGAGGACAGCGAGGGCGCAAGCGAGGGCGAGGATCGGTCGGAGGAATGGCATCGGCATTCGGGGCTGCGGGTGAGTCCGGGCGCAGTTTTCGGTGAAGGCAACCCCGGGTTGGGATGGTGGCTCAGGCGGGTCTTGGGGATCGACCGCTGGAAACGGAGGCGCGCCAGTGGCGTGGATCAAGCGAGGGTGCAACGCGGGCGAGGCGTCGGACCCTCGGCTCAGGTCAAGCGGTCGGCGAGGGCGATGAGGGCGGCGGGGAGTTCGCGGTGGATGCACCGAAAGGGAATCTCGCCGCACATGAGCGGCACGAAGTCCGCCGCGTAGCCGGCGCGGGCCTGCGCCGCTGCGTCAGGGGCGTAGCCCATGCCGCCGACGAGGCTCACGAGCCAGGTGTGGGGATGGGGCGAGGCCGTGAGGATGCCCGCTTGGAGGCTGTGGTAGAGTTCGAGGCCGAAGCCGAGGATCGCCACCGGGCCGATGCGGATGCCGTGCAGGCAGACCGGGGGATTGGGCGCCCGCGCTCCGCGCCACCGGGCCAGCAGCCAGCGCAGGCCATTGAGGCGCGTGACTTCCATGCCTTGCGTCAGCAGGGGCGGCTCGCCACCCGTGTGGGGGAAATCGGTGATGCCCGCCCGCTCGAATACGCGCTCCAGTTGGGCGACGCGCCGGGTCACGCCGGCGCGCGTCCACGGTTGCCGGGTGAAGGTCACGTTGGTCCGCCGGGTGCGGAGTTCCTCGGTGGGCAGGGGCCGGGCCGTGCGCAGGGCGCGGCGGATGGCGGTGGCGTACTGGCGTTCAATGGCGCGCAACGCCCGGAGGGACTCGGCGGGAACGCGGTGGTTGAGCTTCGGGTTGAGGTCGCCAAGGGCTCCGGGCAGGAAGATCGCGACCGCCCCCGGGTGCGCCGCCTCGAGGCGCAGGCTGGCCAGCCCAGCATAGTCGCCGTGGATCGCGGCGGTCTTCTCGCCGTAAACGACGGGATGGCATCCGAAATGATGAAGGAGGCCGAGAAGCCGCCCGCCTGAGTAGGCGGCAAGGACGCGGACGGTCGGGTCGGTGTGCTCCGGATGCGCGGGCCGCCACGCGGGATCGAGTCGTTCCGCAAGGTTTGCGTTCATCGCGAACCCCGCGTCGGTCTCGCGGTTGACCGCAATGCCAACACACGGCCCCGCCGCCACGCGCCACTGCGCCTCGGTCAGGGCGCTCCGCGCCTGCGCGGCGGCCGCCGCAGCGCGGGCCGGCAGGGTCTCGACGTACATCTGGTCCGCCTCGCCCCAGCCGACCATCCCGCCGACCGCCGGCGCGCTGTGGGTGTGGGTGACCGAGAGAAAGACCTCCGCCGCCTCGACCCCCGCCGCGCGCGCCGCGGCGGACCGGATGCGGGCATCAAGATCGCGGGGCAGCCCACAGAGTTCGACGCTGAGGATCAGCGCCGTCCGCGCGTGGTCCCGGAAGAGGACGGCGCGCGCGTGCAGCGGGGCGACTTGCTCGGCCGCCGCCCGGTTCCGGTACGGTCCGTAGCCCGCCAGTTGCACCCCGAGCCGCGGGGTGATGTCGCTGCGTCCGAATCCGACGTTCATCAACGGCGCGCCGGAGTCGCCGGTCCCCGCAGGCGCTCGTGTTCGCGCAGGTCGTCGATGGAGGCTTCAACCTTCGCGATGATCTCGAGCATCCGGTCGACCTGCGCCTCCTGCGCATCCACGAAGTCGAAGCGGGTCTCGATCGAGTTGGCCACGCGGTGCCGGCACTGGGGGAGCGGCAGGTTGCGGTAGTCGACCTTCGCCGCGGCCAGCGTCGAGAGCCACGAGACCCGCGGTCCCTGGTAGTCCTGCCAGTGCAGGCGCGGCCAGTCCGGAATCGGCGAGGGCACGTAACCGAACGCCAGCATGCCCTCAGCCTTGAGCGCGGCGGCAAAGGTGTCACGCGACACGCCCGCCGCCTCCGCGTCGAAGTTCATCGTCAGGAGGTGATACACCGGCTTCACATCCGCCGCGTAGCGCGGCAGGCGGAGGAAGGCCGACGTCGCCAGGCCGGCGCGGAAGCGGTCGGCGTGGCGACGGCGCTCCGCGAGCCAGCCGTCGAGGTGGCCGAACTGCTCGGTCAGGAGCACGGCGTTCAGCGGGGTGATGCGGTAGGTGTAGACCAGCGAATCGACCCATGGACGGAGGTCATCCGGAAAGTCCTTCTCGGGCGAACGGCCCATGTGTTGGCCGATCATCGCGGCCTTCCAGAAAACCCGCTCGTCCGGTGTGACGAGGTAGCCGGCCTCGGTCGTGGGCAGCACTTTTCCGCCCATGCAGGAGAAGCCCGCCGCGTCACCGACGTCGCCGACGCGCCGGCCGGCGATTTCCGCGCCATGCGCCTGACTGCCGTCCTCGATGAGCTTCAGGCCGCGCCGGTCCGCAATTTCGCGGAGGCGGGGCAGGTTCGCGGGCTGTCCGAAGATGTGGACGGCGAGGATCGCCTTGGTCCGCGGCGTGATCGCCGCCTCAACCGCCGCGGGATCGATCAGGCCGGTGTCGGGATCGACGTCGACGAAGATCGGGATCGCGTTCTGGTGCAGGATGCAGGAGGTCGACGCGCCCCACGTGTACGGCGTCGTGATGACTTCGTCGCCACCGCAGATTTCCAGACCCGCAAGGGCGCCTTAGAGGGCGGCGTGACCCGAGCTGCAGGCGAGGACCTTCCGTCCGCCATGGTAGCGCGAAACCACGTCCTCCGCCTCGGCGATTTCCGGGGAATGGAAACGGCCGAGCCCGACGGCCTTGCCGGCCCGGAGCACGTCGCCGACGCGGGCGATGGCTTGCTCGGAAAAGCGGGGGAAGGCCGAGTAGGTGACCTCACCGACGCGGGTGCCACCGAGAAGAGCGAGACGCTGGGCCGTGGGAACAAGGAGGGAGGCCATGGATTGGATTGCTCGAAAAGTGTGAGGGTCTCGGCGGGTCCGTCCAACGCAAAACCCCGCGCGCTGCGATCCGCGTGCGGAATCTGCAGCGAGGTCGCCCGAGTCCGGACAATCCGCCGCTGCAGACAGGGGCGCGGGTGAAATTTCAGCCGGGAATCTAGCCGGGCGCGGCCGGGCGGTAGGCCGCTCCGGTATCCGGCGACAGGACGCCGCTACGGCGTCGTCGGCACCGCCTCGCGCGGAACGGCGATCAGGTCGAGTGAGGCCGCGCGTCCGGGGATGCCCACGCTGCGCACGCCCACCGCGGAGGCGGCCGGAGGGCGCACGGGGTCGTAGTAGACGGCTCGCGTCTCGTTCAGGCTGGCGCGGGGCGATTCGTCCTTGAGCAGGTACGTCGCTTTGACGAGGAGGCGGAAGCTGCTGCCCGCGCGTCCGAGCACCGGACCGAGTCGGGCGAAGAGGGCGGGCCACTCGTCGGCGGGCTCGACCGCTGCACCCGCGTCGAGTGCGCCGAGGAAAATCAGCGGAACCCCGGCGCCGACGATGGCGGCGTGGGAGAACCGGGGCGATCGGGGCTTGCCCGCGAGCACGGGAAAGACGAGCGGGGCCTCGAGCGCGGGAGCGCCGGGATTCCGCGCGAGCACCAACTCGATTTCCACGGGCAGGGGGATCGTCCACTCCGTGATGATCACGGGAGGGCATTTCCCGGCGGGGAAGAGGGGAGTGATCTGCGCGAGGGCGTCGGAGCGCGCGGCGTAGGGGCGGAGGAACACGCGGATCTGCGCCACGCCGGCGGGCGAGCCGCCGAGTTCCGCTGCGGAGCGCAGCAGCGAGGCCATCGTGAGCGCGACGCTTGACGCCGGATCGGCGCCGCGCTCGGCCTGACCGGAGATGAAGATCCGTTCGCCCGGCGGAAGGAGCGCTCCGCCGTCCGGAGTCGGGGTGGTGATCGCGACGCGTTGCGTGCTGGCGGCGATGGCCTCGACCGCGATGCGGGCGCCGGGCTCCGAGAGCGGCGAGCCGAGCCACGTCACCGCGGGTGGATGGTCTGCGAAGCGAGCCGCGAGGACGGCGGCGGCGCGGGCATGATCCGCCTCGTCGGCGAGCGCGACGGTGAGTCGGAGCACGTGGCGAAGGTCGGAGCCGACCGCCGCGAGTCGCGGGGCGAGGGCGTCGAGGAGGGCGTTCAGTTGGGTGCCTACCTCTTCGCCAGCGGCCGGAGTCGAACTCCGATCCGCCGACAGGACGCCCGGCGCGAGCAGATGCGGTGAAAAGTAGAGCGTGGCATCGGGCGCGCGGACGAACTCCGCCTGCCCCGGAGTGTGGGCGGACGCGCCGCGCTGCAGTGACACCCCCGAGCCGTTCGAGTCGCCCGCCGCCGCGGCGTGGGCGTTGGCCGGCGCCGGCTCAGGCGCAGGCGCGCCGCTGGCCGCGGCCCGGGCGTACGGCACCGGTGCGAGGTACACGACGCCGATCAGAAGCAGGAACGCGATCAGACGGGAGGCGGATTCAACGCGCGGCCGCGTCCGAGCGAGGATCTTGCGACGGACGGACGCCGGCGTGGCGGCGTGACCCGGCGCTCCTGACGACGGGCGGGACGGAGGAGAAGCGGGCACGGGGCGGGGAGCGTCAGTCGAGCGGCGATGCGGCGCGCGGCCCCGGTGCCGCAGCGACGGGTTCCGGCGTGCGGTCGGTCGGGGCCTCGCCGGGCGGAAAACGGTGGGACGAACGAACCTGGCGCACGCAGACGTCGACCCGCAGGGAGCGGGTGGGGGCGCCGCGATAGGTGCCGCTGACCGGGCGGATGTCAGTGTAGTCGCGGCCGACGGCGACGCGGATGTAGCGGTCGTCGGCCGGTCGCGCGTGGGTCGGATCGTAGGCGATCCAGCCGGCACCGGGCAGCCAGGCCTCGATCCAGGCGTGGGACGCCTCGTTCTCGCGCGGTCGGCGGCTGGCGTTGAAGAAGTAGCCGCTGACGTAGCGGGCGGGGATTCCGAGGCTCCGGCAGAGCCCGAGGTGCACGTGGGCGAAGTCCTGACAGACGCCGGTCCGCAGGCGCAGGGCGTCGGTGGCGAGCGTGTGCACGCCCGTGGTGTTGGCGCGGTAGGTGAAGGTGCGGTGGACGTGCTCGCCAAGGCGCTGCACGTCGCTCCAGACGTCGGTGCGGCCCCCGGCGACTGCATCCTGCGCCTCGCGCCACAGATCGACCTCGAGCGGCACGTACGGAGAACTGGTGTGGAATTCCGCGAGCATCTCGTGCTCCGGCGAGGCGGTGAGGTCGGCGGCGCTCACGACCGGGACGGTGGCGCGGTCGGCGAGCGGCACTGTCTCGATGCGGGAGACGGTCGTGACGCACAGCAGCGGATGCGGATCCGGCACATCGAAGTAATGAACCGTGTTGCCGTGGAAATCGCGGTACTCATGGGCCTCCGCGGCGGGCGAGATCCGCAGCGCAAAGGCGAGGCAGCGCTGGATCTCCGTGTCGGCCGGCCGCAGGCGCAATTCGTTGAAGCTCTCCCGGGCCTTGCCGTCGTAGGAGAACGTGGTCCGGTGGACGACGCGCAGGTGCATCGGTGGGCCGTCGGGGACGCGGAGGTCGGAGCGGGGTGGCAGGATCGGGCGGGTTGATCAGGTGGCGGACGCACCCGGCGGGGTGGCATCCGGGCGGCCGACCGCACGCGGAGCGGCCGCGGAGGCCCGGCGACGGACGGCGGGGGCGTGTTCGCGGAGCTGCTGTTGTTGCTGCTGCTGGTCCTCGAGGGAAGACTCGGCGGGGTAAAACATGGTGGTTTCGGCGACCTCGTCACTGATTGCGGCGAGAGTGGCCTGAGAGTCGACCAGAAATTCATGCAGGCCGCGCCGAAGGACATCGTTGATGGACAGGGATTCCAGCTCCCCAAGCAGTCGCCGGGAGGCGCGGGCGGCGTGGGAGCGGGGCCGGGCGGCGGTTTCCCCGAGGATCCGACGGAGGAGGTCATCCACCTGCGCGGTGCAGAAATGGAGGGAGCGCGGGAACGTGTCGGAGAAGATGAGGAACTCTGCCACCTTCCACGGCAGCACCTCCCGGACATGGTGGTGGCGGTAGGCGTCGAGGGCGGAGGCGGACCGGAGCACGGCCTGCCACTGGGCGGTGTCGATCGCGCCGCCCACGTCGTTCGCGCTGGGGAGGAGCACGTGGTACTTCACGTCGAGGATGCGCGTGGTCTTGTCGGCCCTTTCCAGCATCTTGCCGAAGCGGATGAACTCCCAGCCCTCGTTGCGGGGGAAGGTCGCGTCGGTCAGCCCTTGGAAGAGGTGCGAGGCGCGAATGATGCGGTTGAAGAACTCCTGCGGACCGCTGCGCCAGACGTCCTCGGTCGAGGTGGACTTGAGGATGAGGTGCAGTTCGTTGATGACCTCCCACATCTCCAGCGAAATCTGGTCGCGGATCATGCGGGCGTTCTCGCGGGCGGCGTAGACGCAGGAGAGGATCGAGCCGGGGTTGCGCAGCTCGAAGGCGAGGAAGTCAGTCACGCGGTGGCTGTCGGCGACCGGGTGCAGGGCGCGGAACTCCTCCTGCGCCCCGGAGCTGAGGATGAGGGACTCCCACGAATTCAGCGGGGCGGGGGAGAGATCCTGGAAGTCCGCGAGGAACTGGAGGTTGACGTCGAGGAGCCGGGCGGTGTCCTCGGCGCGCTCGATGTAGCGACTCATCCAATACAGCGAGTGGGCCACCCGCGAGAGCATGACGGTGGCCGGCGGGCGGCCGGAAGGGGAGGACGGGGTGGGCATGGCGGGGCCGGTCATTCGTCGCCCTTGAGCACCCAGGTGTCCTTGGAACCGCCGCCCTGGGAGGAGTTCACCACGAGCGAGCCCCGGCGCAGCGCGACGCGCGTCAGGCCGCCGGGCGTGACGGTGATCTTGTCGCCATAGAGGATGTAGGGCCGCAGGTCGATGTGGCGTCCCTGCAGGCGGCCGCCGCACCAGGTGGGGGAGCGGGAGAGCATGATCGGGTCTTGGGCGATGTAGTTCCGCGGGTTGGCGGCGACTTGGGCGCGGAACCGGGCGCATTCCTCCTTGGTGGCGGCGGGGCCGATGAGCATCCCGTAGCCGCCGGCTTCGTTGGCGGCCTTGACGACGAGGCGGTCGATGTGGTCGAGGATGAAGCGGCGGTCGGCCGGCTCGGAGGCGAGGTACGTGGCCACGTTCGGGAGGATCGGCTCCTCGCCGAGGTAGTAGCGGATGAGCTTGGGGACGTAGGCGTAGATCACCTTGTCGTCGGCCACACCGGTGCCGATCGAGTTGGCGAGGGCGACGGTGCCGGCGCGGTAGGCGTTCACGAGCCCCGGTACGCCGAGCATCGAGTCGGGCCGGAAGACCGTGGGATCGAGGAAGTCGTCGTCAATCCGCCGGTAAATCACGTCGACCGGCTGCAGCCCGGTGGTCGTGCGCATGTAGACCCGCCTTTCCCGCACCACGAGGTCGCGCCCCTCGACGATCGGGATGCCCATCTGGCGGGCGAGGAAGCAATGCTCGAAGTAGGCGCTGTTGTGGACGCCGGGCGTGAGGAGAACGACGCCGGGGTTCTCCTTGTGCTCCGGCGCGAGGTGGAGGAGGGCGCGGAGGAGTTGCTCGGCGTAGCCCTCGACGGGTCGGACGCCGTAGCTCTCGAAGAGCTGTGGGAACGCGCGGCGCATCGCGGCGCGGTTCTCGATCATGTAGCTCGCGCCGGACGGACAGCGGAGGTTGTCCTCGAGCACGAGGTAGTTGCCCTGTGCGTCGCGGATCAGATCGGTGCCGCAGACGTGCACATAGATGCCGCGCGGCACCTTGAAGTTCATGAATTCACGGCGGAAGTGCTTCGCACCGAGGACGAGGGCCGCCGGGACGACGCCGTCCTTCAGGACCTTCTGCGCGTGGTAGATGTCGTCGAGGAAGCAGTTCAGCGCGTGGAGCCGCTGGATGAGCCCCGCCTCGATCCGCCGCCACTCCGCTCCGGGAATGATGCGGGGGATGAGGTCGAACGGGAAGATGCGCTCCGTGCCCTGCGCGTCGTTGTAGACCGTGAAGGTCACCCCCCGGCGGAGGAAGGCGGAGTCGACCGCCGCCCGTCGCTGGTCGAATTCCGTCACCGGCAGGTTCCCGAGGCGGTCCGCCAACCGCCGGTAGTGGGGCCGCACCCCGGCAGCCGTTCCGTCGGTGAACATTTCGTCGAAGAAGCCGGAATCGGTTTCGTAGGGGGCGCTGATGACGGACACGGGAAGAGGGAGGAAACAGGCGAGAAGGTGGACGCGCTGGCAAACGCCCTTAGGTGGCGTTGCCCAAGGCCGGATCGATCAAGCGCCCTCATAGCAGTTCCCTTGCCATCCATGGACGGAGTGCGGAGGCACCTGCGACCTATGGCCCGCAGGCGCTATTCTCCCGCACGACGGGCCCGACTTCCTGCGGCCCTGCATGCAGCGGCACGCATCCGGTAGTCTGGGGGTCCTTCGGCGAGGCGATCCGGATAGAGTACGGCACGCGGCTCGACTGGTCAGTCGATGTTACCGGCGGTTTGACTTTGCCTCCCCTTCAACTCGGCGGCGTCCTCGACAGGGAGTCGGGAGCGCAATGATTCGCGACTCGCCGCCCCGAAACCCCTCGCCCCCGTTGCCCGCCGCGTTCCAGACCTGTCCGTTGTCCCAGCCGCTCCGCGAGAGTGTTGGGCTGGGGGTGACCCTTCCTTCCGGAGGGTCCGTCGACGCCCCTTCCTCGCGACGCTGAACCGAGGTTCCCGTCGCATCGATTTCGCCGGCCTGCCGGCACGTTCCCCTACCCAGACCAACCCACAGCGATCATGAAAAAACACCCAATCGGGGTCTCCCTGCTCCTGACCCTGCTCGCCTCCATCCCGGCCTCCGCGCAGGTTGCGCCGAAGCCTCCCGCCGACGCGGCGGCCGACAAGTCCGAGGAAACCGTCACCCTTTCGCCGTTCGTCGTCTCGAACGAGGGCGACCAAGGCTATCGCACGCAGCAGACGATGATCGGCAGCCGTACGGCCAAGAACCTCCTCGAACTGCCGGTCGCCGTCTCCATCATCGGCCTCCCGCAGATCGAGGACGCCGCGGCCATCGACATTCACGAGGTCCTCAAGTACGGCACGAGCGGCGTGACCCGGAGCCAGTCGTTCAACAACGACGTCAACATCCGCGGCTTCCGCGTCTTGGGTGGCACCCTCCGCAACGGCAACATCGCCCGCACCAGCAACAAGCACCTGCCGTTCTTCGACATTGAGCGCGTCGAGGTCCTCAAGGGACCGGCGGCGATGCTCAGCGGATCCAATTCCGGCATGGGCGGCACGCTCAACTACTTCACCCGGCGCCCCACCGACAAGCCGATGGGCGAGGTGAAGACTTCCATCAACAGCGCCGGCCGACTCCGTGGCCAGGTGAATGTTTCCGGGCCGCTCTACCGCAAGGGCGAGTCCTTCCGGGTCAATTACCGCGGCACGCTCGGGGTGGCCAAGTCCGACACCTACCTCGGCAAGGATCCGGAGTGGGAGGACCAGCGCTACTACGGCGCCGCGGTCGCGATGTACTTCGGCAACAACACGAGCCTCACCATCGAGGGTTCGTTCGACGACAACCGGACCTACATCTACCTCTGGGACTTCCTCGACATTTCCGTCCCGGCAAATCCCCGCACGGGCCTGATCGACGCCAAGCTGAATCGCTACTCGACCTTGGGCTACTCGCCGGGTCGGAAGAAGGACGCGTTCTGGCCGCTCGAGTACACGGATGTCAGCGCCACCTACCTCCAGACGCTGACCGACAACAGCAACCTGCGTTTCGTGTATAATTTCACCCGCCTGTGGGACAATCGCCGCAACAACCGCGGCATCACCGTTCGCCCCGACAACTACACGCTCGCCCGCCAGGATATCCGCAACAACAACGGAAACGTCGTGCACGGCTTCCAGTTCGACTACCAGTACAACCTTGTCACAAAGTGGGGCAAGCTGGACTCGATGGTCGGCGCGGATGGCTTCACGCAGAATGGGTTCAACAACGAGTCGATCCTCTTCATGCCTGACGCGGATTCGCGCACCGGTGTCGCGCCCAACGACGACGCCTTCTATGCGCAGTACATGTCCGACTTCGATCTTTTCGACAAGGCCCGTCCCGCCACCGCTGGCACTCCGGCCACGAAGAACAAGACCAACAACCGGAACCTGTCATACTACGTGCAGGAAAACGTCTCCTTCCTCAAGGATCGCGTGGTCCTCGTGGGCGGTCTCCGCTGGTTCAAGCCGTACCGCAGCACGCTCAATCGCGTGACCAACGTGCTGACGGAGGACTTCGTCAAGAAGCACCGCGTGCACCGCTACGGCATCGTCGTGAAGCTGCTGCCGACCGTCTCGGCATACTATACGGATGCGCAGAATCTGTTCCCCGCCAATCCGGGCCGCACCGACCTCGTCATCCAAAACGATGGTCTGGGCGAGCCGTTCAAGGACTCGGAGGGCAAGCTCCAGGAGCTGGGCATCAAGTTCGACTACAAGTTCTCGGAGCGCGTCACGGGCTACGGCTCGGCCGCCGTCTTCAAGATGGAGCAGACCAACATCCGCACCTTCGGCACGCTGCCCTCCGGCAACCAGGGCCTGATTCAGTCGGCCATGGACAGCGCGGAAGGCTGGGAGACGGACCTTGGTCTGCGGATCAAGACCGAGACCGGGGCGATTGACCTGATCGTCACGTACTTCAACGGCGACTCCGCCATCGCGCTCGACAAGGGCAAGGCCTACGTGCGCCAGGCCAACGCCTTCGCGCCGTGGAAGTACAGCTTCTTCGGTCGCTACTCTTGGACGAGCGGCACGATGCGCGGATTCCGGTTCGGCGCGGGCTTTGAGGACGAGGACAAGCGGCGCAACGGTGCGCACCTCGTGGACCGTCCGCTCACCGCCGATGCCTTCTTCGGCTACGAGATCAACAAGCGCTGGGACGCCCAGCTGAACCTGTCCAACCTGACGGACGAGCTGTACATCATCCAGGTGGCGGCCACCGGTCTCGTCTCGCGTGAAGACCAGTTCCGCGCGAAGTTGACCGTGACCTACAAGTGGTAGGCCGGCCTGCGCTGCACGGTTAGGCTCCGGATGCGGTGGGCGCCGTGCGCCCACCGCATCCGCGGGGCCGGACCTCGGTCCGGCCCGCTGATCTCTGGCGCTGGAGCGCCATCGCGGTTCGCCGCGTTTTCCCCATTCAAGCGCCGGCATGGCCTCCCGCCCCTCCCTTGTTCGGTGTTGGCTTCTCGGCGGCGGGTTGCTGACCGCCTCGCTCTGCGGGGTGGTCGGAGCCGCGCCGGCCGCAGAGGTGTGGGACATCGGTTCCCGCCGGGAGTTATTCGTGGAGGGGGCGTTGGTGGAGCGCCTGAGCGGGGGCGCCCAGCTGCGCCTGCACCGTCCCGTCCCGCGGGAGATGGCGATCGAGCACGATGCGCCCTGGGAGGGCACGGGCAGCGGTTACCACTCCATCTTCAAGGACGGCGACCGCTATCGGATGTACTACAGTTCCTACGAGTTGTATCTCGTGGAACTGGCGGGCGGCACGCCCCAGAGCGCGGCCCCGAAGGAACCGCACAACCTCTGCGGCTACGCGGAGAGCAACGACGGGATCCACTGGCGCAAACCGGTTCTCGGTCTGCACGCGTTCAATGGCTCGACGGCCAACAACATCGTCATGGCCAGCGGCCGGATCGGCGGCGTGGACGCGGATGCCGCCCACCCGGCGGTCTTCCGCGACGACAACCCGGCGGCGCCCGCCGACGCGCGCTACAAGGCGATCCTGCGCTCCCGCGAGCCGCGCGGACTGCTGCCGTTCAAGTCGCCGGACGGCCTGCACTGGACGCCGATGGTGGACCGGCCAATCATCACCGATGGCGCGTTCGATTCCCAGAATCTCGCCTTCTGGGACGCCGTGCGCGGGGAATACCGGACGTACTGGCGGTACTTCGACCAAGGAACCCCGGAGAAGCCGTACCAAGGCGTGCGGGCGATCCGCACCGCGACCTCGAAGGATTTCATCCATTGGGAGAACCAGCGTGACCTGACCTACGCGGATTCCCCGTCGGAGCACCTGTACACGAACCAGGTGCTGCCGTACTACCGCGCTCCCCACCTCTACATCGGCTTCCCGACGCGGTATCGCGAGCGGGGGCACGATGATCGGGGCGATGCGCCGCATCCGGCGGCGAAACCCACGGCGGAGGAAAACCGCGCGCGCATCCAGCAGTGGTCGGCATCGCTGCGCGCACTGCCGGAACTCCGGGAGCGCGAGTTGCGCGCGGCCGCCAACGAACGCTACGGATCCGCCCTCTCTGAGGGACTCCTGATGGCGAGTCGCGACGGAGTGAACTTCAAGCGCTGGAACGAGGCCTTTCTCCCACCGGGCATCGAGCGCGACGGTACCTGGAACTACGGTCACCAGTACCTCGCCTGGCACGTGGTCGAGACCAAGTCTGATCTCCCCGGCGCACCCAACGAACTTTCGCTCTACGCGGTCGAGAGCTACTGGACGCCTCCCGGCAGCGCGTTGCGGCGCTACACGCTGCGGCTTGACGGCTTCGTTTCCGTGCAGGCGCCGATGTCCGGCGGCGAACTGCTCACGGTCCCGGTGCGCTTCACGGGCCGGGAACTGACGCTCAACTTCGCCACGTCCGCGGCCGGCAGCGTGCGGGTGGAACTCCAGGACCCGGAGGGCCGTCCCTATCCGGGCTTCGCCCTCGCCGACTGCCCGGCACACTTCGGCGACACCGTGGAGCGGGCGGTGACGTGGCGGAACGGTCGGGATGTCAGCTCGCTTGCCGGCCGGCCGGTTCGGCTGCGCTTCGTCCTGCAGGATGCGGATGTGTATGCCTTCCGGTTTCGCGACTCCGCCCCGACTTCGGGACCGTGACGCGGCTTTGGGTCTTCGAGCCTGAGACAGTGCCTTCGCCATGATTGACCTGACCCGACCGCCGGCCCGAGGCCCCGCCACTCAGACGGTGGAGGATGACCCGGGCCTCGACTGGGTCACGGCTCCGGACTGCGCGCTGGATGCGCCGCCTGATGCCACGTCCGATCCCGCGCCGGAGGCCACGAGGTCACCCGCGGAACTCCGCACCGGGGTCGGAGCCGTCGTGGCGCCGCGGATCGTGCGGCTTCCCGGAGGCTCCTACCGGATGTACTACACGCAGGTGCTGGCGAGGCCCGGCGTGCCGGAGGGGGCCCGGGACTTCGCGAGCGCGACCGCCCGAATTCTCAGTGCGAGCTCGATCGACGGGGAGACATGGACGCCGGAACCGGGGGTGCGTCTCTCGGCGGCCGATGGTGGCGCCGGCGAGTTTCGCGTCATTGTCGGTGACGCATTCCCGCTCGATGCCCCCGGGCGCCTCTGGCGGATGTACTATGAATGCACGGATGAGCCCCGGATGGACGCCACCCGGATCCTTTCCGCCCGGTCCGACGACGGCGGCCTGACCTGGCGGCGGGAACCGGGGGTGCGACTCGGCGAACCGGGACGCAGCTTCGTGACCCCGCGGGTGCTGTTCCTTCCGGACGGAGGCCTCAGGTTGCTCTGTGCCGAACGGGGACGCGGCATCATCAGCGCGCGCTCCCACGATGGCGGAACGACGTTTGCGGAGGAGCCCGGGATCCGGGTTGCGGCGGATGGACCCTACGACGCGGCGACCGCGTACGCGCCGGAGGTCGTCCGCGTCGCGGGCGGTGGCTATGTGATGTACTACGCCGGGTACGAGACTCCTGATCGCGCGCACATCCTCCGGGCAGAGTCCACGGACGGTCTGACGTGGCGCAAGGTGGCGCGGCCGGTCATCTCGCCCGGCGGCTCGTGGCTGAGCGCGGCGAAGTGCTCCGAGATGTGCCTCGTCACGTTGCCGCCGGGGATCGGCAGTCGGCCGCGGTACCGGCTCCTTTACGAAGCCTGCGACGGCGCGGCGGCACGCGTTCGTGGGGTCTGGCGGATCGCCAGCGCCTCCCCGCGGCCGTCGGACTCCACCCGCGTCGAACCGTCCTCCCCGCCCTGAACCGCCTCCGCCGCCTCGGCGACCGTCCGCCCGCGCGTGAGCGAACGGGCCGACCCTGAGGCCGGCCCTGAGTGACCCCTCTATTCCCAATCCCATGAAGACCTCCCTCGTGCTCCTCAGTCTCTTGACCCTCGGGTCCGCCGCGGCGGCGGCGCCGATCGACATCGGTGGCCGCCGTGAACTGTTCGTCGACGACGTCCTCATCGACCGCCTATCCGGCCGGGCCGAGCTCCGGCTGAACGAACCGATCCCCCGCGAAGTGGTGCTGAGCCACGATGAACCGTGGGAAGGAGCGGGGAGCGGTTACCACAGCGTCTTTCAGGACGGGCCTCTCTATCGCATGTACTACAAGGCGTGGCAGCGCACGGCGGGTCCGGGCACGCCGAACGGCGACCCTGAGCCCCTGTTTTGCTGCTACGCGGAGAGCGACGACGGCATTCACTGGCGGAAGCCGGCCCTGGGCCTGTTTGAATTCCAAGGCTCCAAGGCCAACAACATCGTGATGGCCACCGCGCAGGTTGGCGCATTGCACGTCGATGCCGGCCATCCGGCGGTCTTCAAGGACCTCAATCCCGCCGCTCCCGCGGATGCGCGCTACAAGGCGTTCTTCCGGTCCGACGCGCCGTGGGGCAAGGAGAGCGCTGATCGGCCCCGCGGACTCCTCGCGTTCAAGTCCGCCGACGGCATCCGCTTCACCCCGATGGTGCCGGATCGTCCCGTGATCACCAACGGAGCCTTTGACTCCCAGAACCTCGCGTTCTGGGATACCGTCCGCGGTGAGTACCGCGCCTACTGGCGATACTTCCAGCGGAACAACGACGGCAGCAAGGGGGGCGCGACCCCGACGGGCTCGCGGGCGATCCGCACCGCGACCTCGAAGGACTTCATCCACTGGCAGGGCGAGGAGAACGTGCACTACGTCGACTCGCCGGAGGAGCAGCTCTACATCAATCAGATCAAGCCGTATCCGCGTGCTCCGCACCTCTTCATCGGGTTTCCCGCGCGCTACCTTGACCGCGGCTGGTCGGAGGAGATGCGTGCGTTGCCGGAGCGGGAGCACCGCGAGTGGCGGGCTGGGATCCTCGCGCGCCTCGGCACCGCGTTGACCGACTCGCTCTTCATGGCCAGTCGCGACGGCGTGAACTTCAAGCGCTGGAACGAAGTCTTCCTGCGCCCCGGGCCGGAGCGACCCGGTGCATGGACCTACGGTCAGACCTTCATCGCCTGGGAGCCGGTGATCACGAAGTCCTCCCTGGAAGGGGCGGCGGATGAACTTTCGCTCTACATCAGCGAAAGCTACTGGAGCGGGCGGTCCGGCAGCACGGTGCGCCGGTACACCCTGCGGCTCGACGGCTTCGTCGCCCTGCGCGCCCCGATGGCCGGGGGCGAACTGCTGACCAAGCCCGTGCGGTTTGCGGGGTCTGCGTTGTCGCTCAATTTCGCCACGTCGGCGATCGGCAGCGTGCGGGTGGAGTTGCAGGACGAATCCGGCCGGCCGCTGCCGGGCTTCGCGCTGGAGGACTGCGCCCCGCTCTTCGGCGACACCATCGACCGACGCGTGCGCTGGAAGGGCGGCTCGCTCGCGGCGCTCGCCGGCCGACCGGTGCGCCTGCGTTTCGCAGTGAGCGACGCGCAGCTGTACTCCTTCCAGTTTCAGCCCTGAAGGCCCGGGGCGCGGTGGGGTTTCCCGGCCCCCGGTGCGCCGCGTCCCGCGTGGGTTCGCGGGCCCGCGCGGCCGCGGCGGCCCGCCTCCCTGACCCCCGCCTCCCATGAAGCCGATCGCCTCACGCTCCCTGTTCCTTGCCGTTGTGCTCGCGCGGTTGCTTGCTCCCGCCGGCGCGGCGGCGGCGGACCTCGATGCCAGCCGCTGGCAGCTCTTCATCGACGACCACGCCATCGCGCGAGCCACCGGACTGGACCGGGTTGTGCATCGTCCGCACTGGCGCGGGGTGGTGATCGACGCCGACCGGCCCTGGGAGACGCACGGCGTCCAGCCCGTCTTCGTGCACCGCCGGTCGGACGGCTCGTTCTTTGCGTACTACAGCGCCATCTGGTGGGTGCCCGGCACGGACGCGCGTTCCGCCACCCTCGACCAGATCGTCCATGTGGACGGAGCGTGGCGGACGCGGGCGCCGGATGCCCGGCCGCAGGACCGCGATCAGCAGTACGTGGTGTCGGGTGCCTTCGCGACGAGCCGCGACGGCATTCACTGGGAGAAGCCGGCCCTCGGCCGTTGGGAAGGGCCGACCGGCACCGATTGGAAGCGGCATGCGCCGTTTCCGCACCCCATGGGCGTCAGCCGCGCCAACAATCTTGAACTTCCCTTCAGCATTCACGACCTCGGCGGTCATGGCGGCGTCACCGATCCCGCACGCCGCTTCGCCCTCGGCTTCGGGGGAAAGGCGTACTTCACGGCTGAGTTGCCGGACTTCCTTGGCGACCCCGACTGGCGCTCGAAGCTGACGCCGGCCGACGGCAGCTTCAGCACGCGCGGCAATCTCCTGAGCTTCTGGGACGCGGCGCATCAGGAGTGGGTGGCGATGGTACAGAACACCATCCCGTATTGGCTGCCCTCACGGCAGATCGCCCGCTTTGCGTCGCCGGACCTCAAGGTGTGGCGCTCCGACATTGCTCTGGTGCCGGATTCCGCGGATCCGCATCGGCCCGACCAGTACGTCGAGCCCATGTTCCTGAACGGCTTCGTGGACGACGGACTCACCCTCGGGCTGCTGAGTTGGTTCCATGGTGACCGCACGGGTCCGGATGGCGGCCCCGTGATGGATCCCGCGTCGCCGCAGATGCAGGGTCGGACCCAAGGCTGGCCCTTTCCCACGACACCGGCGAATCCCTTCGTCTGGCCTTGGGCGCGGAAGGGAACCACCGAGATCCGCATCACCCTCAGCCGCGACGGGGGCAAGTCGTGGGACCGCACCTCAAGTCGCACGGCGTGGATACCGCACGGCACCGAGGAGGACAGCGTTGACCGCATGGCCTTTCTGCCGATCCCGCCGGTCCGAGTCGGTGACGAGGATTGGTTCTACGTGGGCGTGAGTGACGGCGATCACCTCGCCTCGCGGGCGAACGCGGAACGGACTCCCTACTACCGGGACCGCCTGCGCCGCGGACGCATTGCACTCTACACCCAGAAGCATCACCGGTACGTGAGTCTCCGCGCGGGTACGCAGCGCGAGACGCTCATCACGCGGCCCTTCACCGTGAATGGAGATGAGCTCATTCTGAACGTCGATGGCAGTCGGGGTCGGGTGAGGGTCGGACTCTATGAGGACAAGCCGGTGTTGACCCTCCGCGGCACGACCCTCAGCTCGGATCCGCATCTCATGCAGGAAAACGTCTTGCCCGGGTTCTCGTTGCTGGAGAGCGAGCCGGTGGAGGTGAATGCCAGCGCGCACACCGTCCGATTCAAGGGGGGCGCCAGCCTCGCCGCGCTCCGGGGCAAGCGCGTCATCCTCTTCGTGGAAATGGTTGATGCCAACCTGTTCGGGTTCAGGATTCGGTGATGCCATGGCCGCGAGAGCACCCTTCCGCCGGGACTGGGCGCGGATCCGCGACGCGATGAGCACGGTCCCGGCCACGCTTCTCCGGGCCGTCCTGCTGCTCGCGTCAACTCTGGCGGCTGCCGCCGGAGAAACGCTGCTGCTCCTCGACGATCGAGTGGTGGAGCGTGCGGACGGTCTCCGGCTGCGCGTCGGGACGGTGGTCAAGCACCCAGCCAGTCCGCTCTTCGGCGAGGACCGACCGTGGGAGGTGCGTCTCGACAACGGCTACTTCAACCTCGTGCGGGATGAGACCACCGGCGCGTATCAATGCTGGTACAGTCCCTTCATCGTCGATGAACTCACGACCGGCACCCCGGAGGCCCGGCGGGCGGCGGTCCGCTACCGTTCGACCCCGACGCGGGAGATGGGCCTGTGCTACGCGGTCTCGCAGGATGGCCTGCGGTGGGAAAAGCCGGAACTGGGCCTCGTGGAATTCGGCGGGAACCGCGCCAACAATCTCGTGATGCGCAGCGTGCATGGCGCCGGCGTGCTCGAGGATCCGCTGGACCCGGACCCGGCGCGTCGCTTCAAGGTCTTCGGCGGGGAGCAGATTCCCGGTCGTCCCCGGCGTTTCCAAGTGGCGTTCTCGCCCGATGGGCGGCGCTGGTCCGCCCCGATCGTCAGCATGGAGATCGGGGTCACGGGCGACACGCACAATGTGGCGATCTGGGCGCCGGAACTCGGCCGCTACGTCGGCCTGACCCGTCGCTGGCTAGCGGGCCAGCGGCTGGTCATGCGCTCCGAGAGCGCAGACTTCACCCGTTGGAGTCCAGCGGTCGAGGTCATGCGTGGGGATGAGGTGAATCAGACCTATGCGCTGACGGTCTTCCGGCACGCCGACCGGTACCTTGGCTTGCTCATGGTCATGAACCAGCAGACCGACCGGGTGCACTGTGAACTCGCGTGGAGCCCGGATACGGTCCGTTGGCACCGCATCGATCCGGGCCGCGCGCTGATTCCCGTGAGCGAGTCTCCGGGCACCTACGACTGGGGATGCGTCTATGCAGCCAGTGGCCCGGTCTTCGTCGGTGACGAGGTGCGTCTCTACTACGGTGCGTCCAACGGCCCGCACACCGGATGGCGCCACGGCTTCCTCGCGCTCGCGACCCTGCCGCGGGACCGGTTCGCGGGTTACGTCGCAGGAGGCGAGGAGGGCGTCTTGGTGACGCGCCCGGTCACGCTCGGACCGAGAGGCTTGACGGTCAACCTTGCGGCCACCGAAGGCACCGCAACGATGGACATCCTTGACGAGAGCGGCAGCCCGGTTCCGGGTCTGCGCGCGCAGTGGTTGGGAGCGGACGGTTTGCGGTTGGAGCCGCGATGGGAATCCGCCGGAGAATCAGCGAGTGTGGCTGGGCGCACGGTGCGGCTTCGGTTCCGGCTGCGGAATGCGACGCTCTACGCGGTGGATCTGCTCTGAAGGGTATGGGGTGGGAGCGCATTTCTCGTCCCGCCTGCAGATGTGCCGGATCCGCGGACGCTGGAGCGTCGCTTGCCTGGAGCGATCGGAGCGGAGTGAGATGGCGTGACGATCCGACAGCCCGGTTCGGTTGTCGGGCGGTCATTTGGGCTGACCAGTGTTTTCGGTTTGTCCACGGGCTGGGCGTGGTTCCGCTTGTACCGTCGTAGCGGTTCGCCCGATTCGCCGGAAGAGACCCCGCCGGACGACTTGCCCCGCCACCCTGACCATGCGCCCCCGCCCCTGTTTCCTCCTTGTCGCGTTGCTCTGGCTGGCCGGAAGCGTCCTCATCGCCGCTAACGCGGTTTCGCGGTCGGCGACGGTGGCGCTGATCACCAACGCCGAGGGGGCGCATGTTTCGGCCTACCTGTCCTCGCTGGCGGGATCGGCCGACGTTGCCGCGGTGGTTGTGGCCGACCCTTCCGGCCGGCAGGTGGCGGCGGCGAAGAAGACGCTGGGAGCGAAGTTCGCCGGATCCTACGACTCCGCGGAGGGACTCCTTGCGAAGCACCGGCCCGACCTCGCCCTCGTTTCGCTCGAGCCGGGACTCGCACCGGCGGCGATCGATCTGGCTCTTGAGGCAGGCTGCCACGTTCTCGCGGAGAAGCCGGCGGTGCTCAGCGCCGAGCGGTTCCACGCCTTGGCGCGCAAGGCGGACGCGAAGGGGCGGCACCTCATGCTGGCGCTGGCCAACCGGTCGCGTCCGGAGATTTGTTTCGCCCGCGAGTGGATCGCGAAGGGTGGGTTGGGGCGCGTCTACGGGGTGGAGGTCCACATGATCGCTGACCAGACGCGTCTCGGCCGCCCGGGCTACGCAGATAACTGGTTCGCCCAGAAGGCGCGGTCTGGCGGCGGACATCTGATCTGGCTCGGGATCCATTGGGTCGATCTGGCGATGCTCGTGACCGGGTCTGACATCACGGACGTCGCCGGTTTCGTCGCCAACGTGGGCGGGAAGCCCTTCGACGTGGAGGATTCCGCGACCCTTAGCCTCCGCTTCGCCAACGGTTCGCTGGGCACGCTCACGTCCGGCTACTACCTCGACAAAGGGTATCACTCGCATCTCAAGGTCTGGGGATCGCAGGGCTGGCTGGAGATCAATCTGCACGGCGGTGAGACACCCGTGCGCTACTACACGACGACCGAGGCGAACCCGACCGTGCGGAGCTTCGTGAACGACCAGCCCGACGGCGGGTACGCCCCCTTCGTCGCCTCCGCGGTCCGCGCCGCCCTCGGACTCGAGCCGCCGCCCATCACGACGGCCGAGTCCGAGCGCGTCCTGAAGACCCTCTTCACCGCCTATCGCGCGGCGGAGTCGGGCCGCGCGCAGGCGGTCCCCTGAAACCCTGCACACTCCGCTCCTCGCATCCTCCGCATCCGCCAATCCCCCGTTGTTTCCATGAATCCCCTCCCTCCCTCGGCCGCTTCTGTCCTCACCCGTCGGCAAGTCCTGCACCGTGCCGCGCTCGTCGGTCTCGGAGCGGGTGTTTCCGGCGCGCTCAGTCCGGTCAGCCTCCGTGCCGCGAATGCAGCCGGCCGCAAGCTGCGGGTTGCGGTCATGGCCCTGGGCCGCGGCATGGCGCACATCCGGGCGCTGCTGGCGCTGCCGGACGTCGAGATTGCGTACCTCGCGGAGGTTGACCCCGTGCGGCTCGCCGCCGGGCTGAAGCTGGTGGGCGAAACGCAGCCGGCCCCGTGCAAGGGAGTGGTCGATTTTCGGACCTGCCTGGAGGATAAGACGCTCGATGCTCTGTTCATTGCGGCGACGAACTTCTGGCACACGCCGGCGGCGCTGCTTGCGATGCAGGCGGGGAAGCACGTCTACGTCGAGAAGCCCGGCAGCCACAATCCGTACGAGGCCGAACTGATCGTCGCCGCGACCCGCAAGTACGGCAAAGTCGTGCAGATGGGCAACCAGCGGCGCACGTGGATGCGCGAGGCGATTGCGGCCCTGCACGCCGGGGCCGTGGGCGAGGTCCGCTTTGCGCGTTCGTTCTACTACGCCTCCCGCGGGTCGATTGCGACGCCGTCGCGGCCCGCCTCGCCCGATCTCAACCTCGATCTCTGGCAGGGTCCGGTGGCTGACGAACCGGGTCGCGAACTCAGCAAGTTCGTTCACTACAACTGGCACTGGCTCTGGCACTGGGGTAACGGCGAGCTGGGCAACAACGGTGTCCACACCCTCGACATCCTGCGGTGGGGCCTGCGGGTGAACTACCCGCGCCGCATCACCTACAACGGCGGTCGCTATTGGCACCGGGATCCGCAGGAGACGCCCGATACCGGGACCGCGGTCTTCGACTACGGGCACTGCGGCATGGAGTGGGTCCAGAGCAGCTGCGTCCCGCGGATGGCGGAAAAGCCGACGGCGGAGTGCATCTTCTACGGCGACAATGGTACGTTCGCGATCACGGGTGGCACCACGACGGGCTGGACGGTCTACGACCCGAAGGGCGTGAAGGTGAGCGAGGGCAAGGGCCCGAACGCCGGTGATCCCGCCCACTTCGGCAACTTCCTTGAGGCGATCCGTGGCAACGCCACGCTGAACAGCCCGATCGCGGAGGGCCAGATCAGCGCGATGCTCTGTCACCTCGGCAACATTGCCTACCGGACGAACGTGACCGTCCAGTGCGATCCCGACACCGGCCGGATGATCAACCACCCCGCAGGTGAGAAACTGTGGAAGCGGCCTTACCGCAAGGGCTGGGAGCCCGTGCTCTGAGCGGCGGTTTCCCCGGATGACTTCGTCGCATCGCGGGCCGCCGAGGGCCCGCGACTGAGGCGGCCGACTCGTGCGTCTTGCCGACGTTCACGGTCGGTCGGCGATCAAGCTCGACCGGCTAGCGCGGTCGCGGAACCTCGAGGGCGCGGATGGCGTCGAGGTCAAGGTCGAGGCCGAGGCCCGGGGCGTCGGAGACCTCGAAGCAGCCGTCGACCAGGGGCAGGGGGGCGCGGAGCAGGCCGGACATGAAGGGGTTCTCCGTCACGTCGAACTCCACCATCGGCGTGCCGACCCCGGGCATGAGTGTCGGCTCAGGCAGCAGGGCGGCGAGGTGGATCGTGGCGGCGTTCAGGATGGCGCCGTTCCACGAGTGGGGGATGCACTGCACGCCGTAGAGTTCGGCCAACTCGGCGATGAACAGCAACTCGCGGATCCCGCCGCACAGGCTGGCGTCGGGCTGGATGATATCGACGGCGCGGCGGTCGAGCAGTTCCTTGAAGGCCTGCCGGTGGAGGAGCATTTCCCCGCCGGCGACGGGGAGGTCGAGTTGCGCGGTGAGCTCGGGGTAGCCGCGGTAGCCGAACTGCGGCATCGGTTCCTCGAAGAACGTGATTCCGATCTTCTCGAGCTCGCGCCCGACCATCAGCGCCGTCGACAGGGTGTAGGAGCCCCAGCCGTCGACCAGCAGCTTGACGTCGGCGGGCAGGGCGGCGCGGACCGCGGCGAGGACCGGCAGTTCCTCCCGCGGATCGTAGCGACCGATCTTCAGCTTGATCGCCCGGAAGCCCCGCGCGACGAACTCCTTCGTCTCGGCCGGCCACGCGTCGGCGGGGTGCACGTCCTTGCGGTAGGCACCGGAGGCATACACCGGCACGCGTCTGCGGCGCGCACCACCGTAGAGCTGGTGCACCGGCACGCCCAGCGCCTGCCCGATGAGGTCGTGGAGCGCGAGATCGATGGCGCCGATGGCGAGACGGTTCTCGAAGGGCGCGAGCCAGCGGGTGCGCCAGGAGTTGCCGACGTCGCGCGGGTCGCGGCCGACGAGCGCCGGAGCGTAGACGGCGTCGATCGTCTCGCGGGTGCCGGCCATCGGCACGGTCTCGCCCCAGCCGGTCAGCCCGGTGTCGGTGGTGAGGCGGACGAGCAGGTTGCGGCGGAATTCGTTGAACGAGGACGCCGGCCCGGTCGGGTGGGAAAGCTTGTGCTGCAGGAGGAAGGTTTCGACGGAGGTGATCTTCATGGCGGCAGCCCGCGTGGGCGGGGGAGGGGGAACGCGGAGACCATTCCGCACCGCGGACCACCGGTCCAGCTTCGTACACTGGTCATCCGACGTGCCCAGTCTCGCGACGCCGGGCCGCGGCCGGGGGACGAACTGCCCAGCGCCGGAGCCGATCCCTTGGTGCGGAACGGCGCGTCGATGGCCGGGAAGGCGTCGGGACACTGTCGGCGAAGCGATCGTGGCGAAGAGTGGTGGGCGTCACGCCCGTTGGCGCGACGCGACGTTGTGGCCACGCCCAGACTGGATCGCGGGTGCCTTATCCGGAGCCGGCGCCTCCTGACGAGGATCGGATCATTCGGATCTGCGTCGACCCAACCGCAGCGCGCTGACGGAGCAATGCCGCCGGCGTGGCGGGCGGCGCGATTCTTGACCCGGCGGGCCGGGCGGGGCTAGCGTCGTCGGGTGATTTCCGCCCCCCTGTCGTCCGGATCGACCGCCGTGGGCGCCCGCGTGCGGGCGATCGACACGGATGCGCACCACCAACTCCGCGGCATTGCGGACCTCAAGCCCTACCTATCGCGGCATGACTGGCAGCGGCTCGAGGAATTCGGGATGCCGCGCAACAGCAACCTGTACCAGGCGAGCGGTGGCTTCCGCGGGGCGCGCGCGGACTGCTTTGGTGCGGGCGACGACGTGGATCCCCGTTCGCGGATCGCGCTCTTTCAGGAAAAGCTGCTCGACGGCTGCGGCGTCGACTTCGCGATTCTGCAGGGCGAGTACACCCCGGCGGTACTGGCCCTGGCCGACCTCGATTTCTCGGCGGCGCTTTGCCGCGCGACGAACGACTGGACGCTGGCGGAGTGGGTGGGCCGAGACCCGCGGTTCCGGCTCGCGCTGACGGTCCCGATCCAGGATCCGGTGCTTGCGGTGCGGGAGATCGAGCGCCTCGGCGACCATCCTGCGGTGGTGGCGGTCTACGCCGTGTGCGGCTCCCCGCGCCTGTATGGGCAGCGCCACTACGACCCGGTCTTTGCAGCGTGCGTGAAGCACGGTCTGGCGCTCGCGCTGCACTTCAGCAACGAAGGCATCGGGATGAATCCGGCGCCGACGGCGGGCGGGCATCCGTCGTACTATGCGGAGCAGTACCTCGTGCGGCCGCAGTTCTATCAGGCGCACCTCTCCAGCTTCCTCTTCGAAGGCACTTTCGAGAAGTTCCCGCAGCTGAGGGTGGCGTTCCTCGAGTCGGGCTTCGGCTGGGTCCCGGCGTTCCGCTGGCGGGCGGATGCGACCTGGCGTTCCCTGCGGGCGCAGACACCGTGGGTGAAGCGGCCCCCGAGCGAGTACATGCGCGAGCACATCCGCTTCGCGACGCAGCCCTTCGAGGACCCGGAACCGGCGGGGGCGCTGACGGCGGTGCTCGACGGCATGGACGCGGAGCAGACCCTGATGTTTTCCAGCGACTTCCCGCACTGGGATTTCGACCCGCCGGATGCGATCGTGCGGCGCCTGCCGGAGTCGTTGCGCCAGCGCGTGCTCGTCGAAACGGCCCTGGAGACCTACCCCAAGCTGCCCCGATGAGCGTCGGCGAAGCCAGTGGCGGCGGTCGCACGCCTCACCCGGTGTGTGCGGCGGCCGAATTGCCGCCGGGGCGGCGGCGGATCGTGACGATCGAGGGGAAGTCGATCGGGGTCTTCAACGTCGGCGGCCGCTACTTCGCGCTCCGCAATCGTTGTCCGCACCGCGGCGCGCCGCTCTGCGAAGGGCAGGTGGTCGACCTCGTCACGGCTCCCGCGCCGTACGCGTGGGAGAACGAACGGTTCGGCGAGATCATCCGCTGCCCGTGGCACAGCTGGGAATTCGACCTGACGACGGGCCGTTCGGTGTGCCACCCCGACAGCATCCGAACGAAGAGCTACCCGGCGGGCGTGGCGGCGCCGACGGAGCACGACCGCGCGGAGGCCTACGAGGCCGCGGAGCGCGGCGGCGTGGTGGTGGTGTGGGTCTGACCGCGTCCTCGGCGGGAGGACCGGGCAGGCGCTGCGTGACGTTGGCGGTGCGGCGGCTCAGGGAGCCGAGCCGGCGACATACACGGCGTACAACCGCACGTCTTCCGGCCGGACGCCCTCGATGCTCACGCTGAGGTGAAAGAGGCTGCCGTCGGCGGGAAGGGTCGTGCCGGACTTCCAGCGCACCGCCTCCCGGAAACCGTCGGTCGAGAGCACGGCGGCGTCCGCGCCGCTGTAACCGGCCACCGGACGGAAGCCGCGGTCGAGCAGTTCGATCCGCAGGCGCGCGTTCGGGCCGAGCCCGGACACGTTCACGAACGCCTCCACCGTGCCGGCCGCAGTTTGGAGCGCGCGGGACACGGCGCGTGCCGGTGCACCCCGGAACGGCTGGAGCGCGCCGAGTCGGTCCCGCGGCCAGGTCACGAGACGCACCCCGCTGCCTTGGTTACCCCGCCAGAGCGAGTACCAGTACAGCGTTTCGTCGCCGACGTTCTCCATGCCCTGTCCCTGCTGGAGGGCGGGGGCGACGCCGACGGGCCGGCCCGGTTGTTCCCGGGCGGGCACGATGCGGAAGTTGGGAATCGGTTCGTGGAAGTGGATGCCGTCGTGCGTCAAGGCGAGCCCGAGGTCGATGGCGGCGTCGCCGCGGTCGCCGGTCGCTGCGCCGTGCCACATGCCGTAGATGCCGACGAGGACATTGCCGCGGTTCCACAGCGCCGCCCCGAGATGGATCTCCTCGTACTGGTGGAGTTGATCATCGGCGCTTGGCCCTCGCAGGTCGGGTCCGCGGTCCAGTCCGACGGCCCCGGCCGGCGACCAGTGCTCGAAGTCGGCCGAGACGAAGGTCACGAGCCGGCGCACCGGGACGGGACGGTGGACGGTGAGACCGGCCTGCCCGTTCACGTAGAAGAGACCCTGGTGCTTGGCGATCCCCGCCATCTCGAGGAACGGCCCGACGGGGTTGCGCGGCGATGGAGTCCAGCGCAGACCGTCCGGGCTGAAGGCGACGGAGAGGCGCAAGCCGTCCGCGTAGCGGGCGGTGTATGCGATCTTGAACCGGCGCCGCGGGTCCGGGTCCTCGGGGTCGTGCACGACCGCGCCCGTCGACCACAGCGTGGGCTCCGGGAGGTCGACGATGTTGTTCTCGCGGGAGCCGTTGAACGAGACGAGGCCGAGGTTGGGCTTGGTCCAGTTCACGCCGTCCTTGCTCGTCGCGTAGGCGAGGACGCACTTCTCGCGCTCGAATCCGGTCAGCGGGCGCAGCGGACCGTGGTTGCCGTTGTACCAAAGGTGGAACGTGTCGCCGATGCGGATGACGCTGCCGTAGTAGAGCAGGGCCTCGTCGTGGGAGCCCGGGGGGCCCGGCGGGATGACGAGGCGCGGCTTTTGGCCGGTGAACAGGCGCGTCTCGACGTTGTCGCGGAACGGGAAGGCCCGGTCATCGAAGCCGAAAAGCACCGCTTCGGAGAAAGGACCCGGCGCCGGGGCGCCGGGCAGGCCGACCCGGCCGACGGTGCCCGCGGCGTGCAGGAGGCTGGAGGTGAGCAGGGCGAAGGCGACAAGACGGGGAAGGAACGCGTTCATGGCTGGAAGGGATGGACGGGTCGCGGCCGTGGTGTGGGTGGAAGCCGATGAACGGCCCCGTTGATGACTGATTGGCGGAGGCGCCGTACGCGCTACAATCACACTCTCGCCGCTCGCGTTGGCAGATTCGCTTGGCGGCGGCGGTGCGCGCCGGCGGGTGTCGCAGTTGGGCCCGGCGGCCGCGCCGCGACCGGCGCACTCAGCGAAGCCGGAAACCGTAGAGGTTTGCATCGGTCATCTCCACGAACAGGACGACGCGGCGGCCGCGCAGGCCGGCGAGGCTGGTGCCTTCGGCGAAGCGGACCGGGTGCTCGATCGCGTTGGCCGTGATCGGCGCGCCGTCCGACAGCGCGAAGCCCGGCAGGACGTTCTGCGTCATCAGGTGCGGGTCGGAGCTGGGCGTCGTGCCCTTGAGCGTGAGGACCGGCTTGTACTCGTAGATGCCGACGCGGACCTGGCCGCGGCTGCCGTCGACGTTGATTTGCAGCGTGTCGCCGGTCACGACGAACGGCTTCGTGATCAGCGTCTCCCGCTGGGTCCCGGCGCGCAGGCTGACGTACCGGTGATGTTTCTGCGTGTAGAGCGCGATGCGTCCGCGCCGGAGGCGGTCGCGGTAGTAGGTTCCCATCTCCCGGTTGGCACGCACGGAGAGATGGTCGCCGTCGTGGACTCCCACGTAGAACCAATCCTCGTCCCCGACCCGCACGGGCGGACCGCCCCAGATCACCATCCGGTCGATGCTGTCCTCCTCGGTGCCGTGGGGGATCCAGGCCTCGCGGCTGGAGGTCCGATCCCACGAGCGCCCACCGTCGCGGCTGATCGTGATGCGCAGTTCGTTGGTGCCCTTGCGGGCCCATGGCCAGACGAACGGATTTTGCTCGCTCGTGGGGAAGGGCCAGCCCTGCGTCCGCCCCTGCATTTCCGGGGCGGAGGGATCGAGCACCGGCCCGCCGTCGGGATCGGTCCGGTCGCTGTTGAACCAGCTGAGCAGTCCCAACACCACGCCGTCGGTTGCGTAGGGGAACAGCATCATCGGCTCCGCATAGTGGTCGGGCCGGTGCGGGTCGGCGGCATCCGGCACCAAGGCGATATCGGAGCGCCATTCCTTGAGGTCGGGAGAGGAGAAGCGCGCGATCTGGCGCGAGGGCAGCCAGCGGGGAATGGCGTTCTGCACCATCGCCACCCACTCCTCGTGCAGCGGATCCCAGAAGCTGAGGAGATTGTGGCGCGTGCTGAAACGCCCCTCGACCTTGATCAGCTTCCCCCGCCACTCCGGATCGCGTGCGGGATCCGGCAAGTCCGCCGCGAAGTACGCCTGACCCCCGAAGGTGACCGCGTAGCGCCGGGCGGGATCGCTGACTTGGCCGTATTGACCGAGGTCCGCGAGCACGGCGGGCGCACCTAGGTTGTTGTCGCGGCTGCTCCCGGTGGGGGACGGGAACGGCGCGTGGGTGTGCGGATCGACGCCCGTCGGGGCGTCGACCAACCCGAGGCGCGGTTTCTCCCAGTGGATGCCGTCGCGGCTGGTGGCAAACGCATCGGTCTCCACGTACTGCTGGGCGCGGTCACGGGGCCGTGGGTCGGGCACGCGGGTCCGCCAAGCGCCGTCTGCGTACACGACCTGGGAGTGATTTGCGGAGCGCGCGTCCGTGTTCGGAATCCACCACTGCGCGGTGTAGTAGGCGAGAAAGGTCCCGTCCCCGGTGCGTCCGACGAAGGCCGGGCGGACGCCGGAGGTCTCCCATGGTTGGTCGGCGTCGATCACCACGCCCTGCCAGCGCGGCCGATGCACGACCCGGTCCAGCCCCGTGCTTCGCGCCACCGCATGATCATCGAGAAAGAGCTGCCACTGGGCGGCGTCGAGGTCGGGCGCGGCGCCGGCCTCGGCCAGCGCCGCCAACCCGGCGAGGGCGAGGCCATGAACGCTGAACGTTTTCGCCTGGCGGTTCCAGCGGTGCATCGGGGTAGTCAGGGAGCCTGCCGATCCTTTCCCCCAACTCAAGCCATGGACACTGGACTGATCGACTGACCAGTGTGGGGCCGCGCCGCGCTCGAAGTTCCGGCCGACGTTCCCGTCCCCCGCTGTAGAGGATCTTTGTCGGGACGTAAGTGTCCCGAGCAGGCGGCACTTGTGAAACGCGCGGGATTGGCGGTTGCGTGTCCGGCTTTCGACTCTAGTTTCTGGGGCATCGGTTCAGCCTCTCCGTCAACCTCTCAATCGTCGGTCTACGCAATCGTCATGAACAAGTTCATTGCTCTCATCGCTACCTCCCTGTTCGCGGCTGGGATCGGTTTCGCTTCTGATGCCAAGGAGCAGACCCTCACCGGCAAGGCTATGTGCGCCAAGTGCGAGCTGAGTGAGGCGGACAAGTGCACCAACGCCCTGCAGGTCGCCGCCAAGGATGGCAAGGTCACGACCTACCTGCTCGCCGACAACAAGGTGAGCAAAGACTTTCACAGCAAGGTGTGCATGACCGTTCTCGACGGCGTCTCGGTGACCGGCACCGTGAAGTCGGAAGGCGGAAAGCAGATCATCACCGCTTCGAAGATCGAAACGAAGTAAGGCGTCGTGCCGGCGCTTGGCGGGTTTGCCAAGCGTGGCCGCCGCAGCTTTCGTTTCGCCGCGCTGGCCCCGGGTCCCATCTGTGGTCGGCACGGGGCTTTGCGCTGGTTCAGCCGCCGTTGCCCGTGCCTGCGGCGCGGCTGCGGCGCGGGAGAGTTGTTCCTTTCATTCGATTGGACACCCCACCAGGGGCCTCCCAGGATCTTCGATTCATGGAGACCGTGCTTGTCACAGGATCATCGGGGCGCGTGGGCCGCGCGGCGGTGGCGGAGTTGCGCCAGCGGGGGCATGCGGTGCGCGGACTCGACCGCGTTCCCTCGGCCGGTTTGCCGGAGACGGAAATCGCCGACCTCTGCGACCGCGCCGCGCTGGATCGGGTGATGGCGGGGGTCAACTGCCTCATTCACCTCGCGGCCACGCCGGATGACGACGACTTCGTGACCCAGCTCCTGCCGAACAACCTCGTCGGGCTGCACCACGTGATGGAGTCGGCGCGGCTTGCCGGGGTGCGTCGGATCGTGCTCGCCAGCAGCGTGCAGGTGAACTGGTGGCAGCATGAACGAGGACCGTACCCGATCCGCGAGAGCGATCCGATTTCGCCGAAAGGTTGGTATGCGGCGACGAAGATGTTTCTCGAGGCGATCGGCCGCGGTTTTACGGAACTGCACGGCCTCTCCGTGATCGTCGCCCGCTTGGGCGGCTGTCCCCGCCCGGGTCAGGAGGCCATGGTGGCGGCGAGCCCCGCCCTGCAGGACATCTACCTCAGCCCCGGCGACGTCGGACGCTTTCTCGCCTGCTGCGTGGAGGCGCCGCCGGAGGTCCGGTTTCTGACCGTCGCGGCCACGAGCCATCCGGTGCAGACCGCGCATTTTGACCTGACCGTGGCGGAGACGGTGCTCGGCTACCGGCCGAGGGATCGTTGGCCAGAGGGAATGTGAAGGGACACTCGGCTTACTGGCCCTGAGGCTTCGGATTGAGGGGCAGCGCTTCGCATTCCCGGGCGGGCAGTGCGGTTTTCCACGCTGGGGTGAAGTCCCTTTGACAGGCGGCGCGTGGGGGCGTACGCAACGATTACCTCTTGGTTACGCAACCCTAGCCATCGTTGGCTGAGAAGTTATGACTGCAGAAACCCCGTCGGCGTCGAATCCGGCCAAGAGCCGTTGGTTTTACCCTGTTGCTTCCGGTCAGATCCGCAACCCCCTCATACCGGTAGCTTAGCGAGGCGTTCTTGCACGGACGCCTGGTCAAAAGCCTTGGGATCAAACGGCTCTCGCAGCCAATCCAAGTAGCGCGCTCGCTCGGGGTGATCCTTGACGCTCATGGCCTCGCACAAAGCGAGGTAGCCCGGAATGCCGCCGACGTCTTCCGGGGGACAGGCCCCTTCGCCGAGGATGCACTCGGCCCGCCGCCGGCGCTTCGCACAAGGGATGATTGCCTTCACGATGAGGTCGTGATCCCAAAAGTCGCCGAAGTCGTACACGTAGGAAACACGATCCCCTTTCTCGCCGACCAACTGATTGAGCGTGACCTCCGCCTCGTTCAGGCTGTCCGACAGGGTGTCGCCCTCCTCAGACTCCGGTTCGTACGTGCCGAACGTCGAGCGGAAGAGATGCAGATGTGAGTTCGTCCAACCCATGCTCCTCTGAATGACGGCGTGAAGTTTGGGGAGCTTGATCGTCGAGGGCACAAGCACTCCTCTCCAGACGGGCGTCCCTTTCAGACGGATCTCAAGGGCGGTTTCGGTTGGCATGGTTCGGCGCGAGGAGTCCAACGCTCGACGCATATCCTGACCCTACTAGGTGGCGAGGGAAGATTTCTCAGTTGTGCTCGGCGCGGAGCGCTTGTGGGCGGAGATCCCCGTCAGTTCGTCGCGAGGGTCGAACCGGGGAAATCGCCAGCGCGCCGAGTCGGAAATCGGTCGTCGGCAATCCCACTTGAAGCGCATGGGTCAGGAGAGCCTGCGCGTCCGCTTCCAGGTATTTCCGGGACCATCACTCTCCCCCTAAACAAAAACCCCTAACGCTTTGGGCGTCAGGGGGTAAACTGGCGGGATGGACGGGACTCGAACCCGCGACCTTCTGCGTGACAGGCAGACGCTCTAACCAGCTGAGCTACCACCCCGAAGTGGGAAAAGACTGCGGACGCTAGGTTCGCGGCAAAGTGAGTCAAGCGTCGTTTTGACGGTCTCGGAAAACCGGGGTTCGGCGCCCGTCAACCGCTGGAAGGACGGGGCCGCGCCGGGTTCAGGCCCGGGCCGTTCCCCAGGTGTCCTTCAGGGTAATCGTCCGGTTGAACACCAACCGATCCGCGCGACTGTCAACCGAGTCCGACGTGAAATAACCGAGTCGCTCAAACTGCACGCACTCGCCGGGCTGAGCCGTCGCGAGGGCGGTCTCAAGCTTCGCGGAGACCGTCTCGAGGGAGCGGGGATTCAGGACTTTGAGAAAATCCTCCTCGGCCGCGGGCTCCGGGACCGTGAAGAGGCGGTCGTACAGGCGGACTTCGGCGTCCACGCAGTGGCTGGCGCTGACCCAGTGGATCGTGCCTTTGACCTTGCGGTCGGCATTCGGCTGGCCCGCCCGGGTCGTGAGGTCAGCCGTGCAGCGCAACTCCACGAGCCGGCCGTCTGCATCCTTGATGATTTCGTCGAGGCGGATGATGCAGGCGTACTTCAGGCGGACTTCGCCGCCGGGCTTCAGGCGGAAATACCTCGGTGGCGGCACTTCCGCGAAGTCGTCCGACTCGATGTAGACTTCGCGGGTCAGGGGCACCGGGCGGGTCGTGGGGTTCTCGGCCTGCGGATGGTTGGTCGCGCGGCACTCCACGCTCTCTTTCGGGGCGAGGTTCGTGAGGACCACGCGAATCGGCTTCAGAACTGCGAGGCGGCGCGGCGAAGCGGCGTTAAGTTCGTCGCGCACGGTGTGCTCGAAGAGCGCGATGTCCGTGACGCTGTCGTACTTAGTCACGCCGACGCTCGTCACGAACCGGCGCAGCGCGGCGGCCGGGACGCCGCGGCGACGCAGGCCCGACAGCGTGGCGAGGCGGGGGTCATCCCATCCGGAGACCACGCCTTCCTCGACCAGCTTGAGGAGGCGGCGCTTGGAGATGAGCGTGTAGCTCGGCACCAGCTTCGCGAACTCGTACTGGTGCGGCAGGGGACGGGGAAGGTTGAGGCGCGCGAGGATCCAGTCGTAGAGCGGACGGTGATCGACGAATTCGAGGGTGCAGATGCTGTGCGTGATGCCTTCGAGGTAGTCGCTCAGGCAGTGCGCGTAGTCGTAGAGAGGATAAATGCACCAACCGGCGCCGGCGTGGTGGTGGGCGACGTGGCGGATGCGGTAGAGCAGGGGATCGCGCAGCCACACGTTCGGCGAGGCCATGTCGATGCGGGCGCGCAGCGAGCGCGTACCGTCAGGGAACTCGCCCGCGCGCATGCGCTGGAAGAGATCGAGGTTCTCCGCGACCGAGCGGCTGCGGTAGGGCGACTCCCGGCCGGGGCGATCCGGAGCGCCGCGGTACTCGTCGGTATCCTTGGGCGACAGGTCGCACACGTACGCATCGCCGTTGCGGATCAGCGTGAGGGCGTACTCGTAGAGCGCGTCGAAGTAGTCGCTGGCGAAGAAGGCCTCGCAGTCCGCGTCCTTCGCGCCGGCCGGCGCCGGGCCGATCAGGCGGTCGGTGCGCCCGTCCGCCACCGTGCGCGTCTCCGGCTTGGCGCCGCGCGACTTCACGCCGAGGCAGTGGTCGGCCCAGCCTTGGATCAGCCAACGGACATCGGTGGTGATGGAGTCGACGTACTCGACGTCCTCCTTGACCGGATTGGTGTCGTCGAAGCGGAGGTTGCAGCGGCCGTTCTGCTCGCGGGCGATGCCGAAGTTGAGGCAGATCGACTTGGCGTGGCCGATGTGGAGGTAGCCGTTGGGCTCCGGCGGGAAGCGCGTGACGATGGACGTGTGCCGTCCGGCTGCGAGGTCGGCCGCGACGATGTCGCGAATGAAGTCGCTGGGAGGGGCGGAGGTGCTCGGGTCCACGGACATGGGAGGTAAACTCAAGCAGGTGGCGACGGGGCAAGGCAACGGCGGAGTTTCCCGCGGAGGGGAGGCCGTCGACGCTTGCGAGCCGGGTCACGAAGGCGGGGTGGCCCTGGCCGAAGCGCATGCGGTCTGGCGGCGTCGCGCGACGGAGGGCCCGGCAGGCAGCTCCGTGCAGCTGGATGGGATTCGTGATCCGGGGCGACCGTGGCGCCCGTTCGCGGGCGGCGGTCAGTGGAAGTCGTGGGAGGCGGGGGCGAGGAGGTCGCCGAGGGGCAGGGGGGCGAATTCCTCCGCCAGGACGTGGATCACCCCGGCGCGGTGCTGCAGGCGTCCGGTGATCCGCAGTGCAGGCTCCTCGCTGATGACTCGCCGAAAGCGCTCGAAGAGCGCGGGTCGGACGATGGCGTTGGCGATGCCGGTTTCGTCCTCGAGGCTGACGAAGACCGTTCCCTTGGCGGTGCCCGGGCGCTGGCGGCAGATCACGCAGCCGGCGACGGTCAGGCGGGAGCCGTCGGCTCCGAGCGTGAGATCTGCGGCGCACCACGCATCGGTCAGTTGGGGCCGCAGGCGGGCGAGGGGGTGGGGGCCGTTCGTCAGGCCGAGGCTGGCGAGATCGGCGCGCTGGCGTTCCGCGACGGACATCGGCGGAAGCGGGCAGTCCGTCGTTGCGGCCGGAGGGCGGGATGCGTCCGAGGTCGCGTGGTGGTCTGCACCGCCGGCGGACGTGGCACGGTCGGTCCGATCGGTGTCGCCCACGAAGGAGACGGGCCCCCCACGGGAAACGACCTCCAAGCGAGAAGCGGAGTCCATCGGTGAATCGGGATCCAAGCTGGATCCGGATTCGTCGTGCGGGAGCAGCAGCGGCTCCGCGACGGTCCAAGCGGACTCCACCTGCCAGAGCGCGGCGCGGCGGTGGGAGGCGAGGGCGTTCAAGGCGCCGATGCTGGCGAGGAGACGGCGCTCGGTGGGGTTGGCGGGCGTGCGGGCGAGAAAATCGGCGAGGGAGCGGAAGGGACCCGCGGCGCGGGCCGCGAGCAGCGCCGCGATCGTGCTGCGGCGCAGCCCTTGGACGCTGCCGAGCCCGAGGCGCACGGCCCGGGCGGCGCCGTGCGGGCCATCGTCTTCGACCTCGCACGTCTCCGCCGACGCCTGCACGCAGACGGGCAGCACCCGGACCCCGTGGCGGCGGGCGTCCTGCACGATCGTCGCCGGAGCGTAGAAGCCCATCGGCTGGTGGTTGAGCAGGCTCGCGCAGAACTCCGCCGGGCGGTGAACCTTCAGCCACGTGCTCGCATAGGCGAGAAGGGCGAAACTCAACGCGTGCGATTCCGGGAAACCGTAGAGCGCGAACGAGCTCGCCGTGGCCACGATCTTCTCCGCCACGGCTTCCGTGATGCCCCGCTCGACCAACGAGCGCCGCAGGTGCGTGAGCACGCGCTGCAGTCGTTCGCCGGAGCGCTTGAAGCCGAGCGAGCGCCGCAGTTCCTCCGCCTCCGTGCCGGAGAATCCGGCCAGCGTCATCGCCACTGCAAGCATCTGCTCCTGAAAGAGCACCACGCCGTGGGTGCGGCCGAGGATGGGGCGCAGGACTTCGTTGAGGCTTTCGTCGATGCAGGTCTCGGGCTCCTCGCCGGCGCGTCGGCGGAGCAGGGGGTGGACGAGTTGCCCGACGATCGGGCCGGGGCGGACGACGGCCACCTGCATCGCGACATCGTAGAACGCGCGCGGCCGCAGGCGCGGCAGCGTCGCCATCTGGGCCCGGCTCTCGATCTGGAACGTGCCGAGCGTATCCGCGCGGCACATCGCGTCGAACGTCGCCGGGTCGTCCGTCGGAATGGCGGCGAGGTCGGCCGGGCCGCCCCGGCGGCTGCAGCGGTGCAGGCATTCCTGCAGCACCGCCATCATGCCGAGGCCGAGGAAGTCGACCTTCACGATGCCGAGTTCCTCGCAGTCGTCCTTGTCCCACTGCACCACGACGCGCCCCGGCATCGAGGCGGGCTCCAGCGGCACGATCGTGTCGAGGCTGCCGGCTCCCAGGACCATGCCGCCGGAATGTTGCCCCAGATGGCGGGGCAGTCCGCGCAGCCGCGGATAAAGCCGGGTCAGCGCGGCGAAGCGCGGGTGCGACGCCGGCAGGCCGGCGAGGGCGAGCTGTCGTTCGAGGGCGACGGTGTGCGGGTAATCACCGGAGGCGAACAGCCGCGAAAAACGGTCGAGCAGGTCCTCCGGCAATCCGAGCACCTTGCCCAGCTCGCGCGCGCTGCTCCGGCCGCGGTAGGTGATGACGTTGGCGGTCATCGCGGCGCCGCGCGGCCCGTGACGTCGGTACACCTCCTGCAGCACGGACTCGCGCAAGTCGCCGCTGGGCAGATCGAGATCGATGTCGGGCCACGACGGATGGCCGTCGGCGCCGACGCGTCCCTCGCTCAGGAAGCGTTCGAAGAGCAGGCCCCGGGCGATGGGATCCACGGCGGTGATGCCGAGGGCGAAGCAGACCGCGCTGTTGGCGGCGCTGCCGCGGCCCTGGATGAGGATGCCGCGTTCGCGCGCCCAGCGGCAGATGTCCCAGACGCACAGGAAATACCCCGCAAATCCGAGTTTGGAAATGACCGTGAGTTCGCGGTCCAGCTGGGCGCGGTGGCGCGGCGTGAGCGCGGGAAACCGGGCGGGAGCGGCCGCGAGGGTTTGTTGCCGCAGCCAGGAATCGGCGGATTCGCCGGGCGGGGTGGGGAACGTCGGAAACTGGTAGCCGAGGTCGCGGAGGGTGAAGGTAAGCTGCGCGGCGACCGCGACGGTCCCGTGGAGAAGCTCGGGGCGATCGGCGAACAGGCGCTGCATCGCGGCGGGTCCGCGCAGGTGGCGCGCGTTGTTTGGTGCGAGCAGCCGGCCGGCCGTATCGAGCGTGGTGTGATGCCGCAGGCAGGTGAAGACATCGGCGATTTCCCGGTCCTCGGGTCGGGCGTAGGCGACTCCGCCGGTGGCGAGCGACGTCAGGCCGAAGCGGCGGGCGAGCGAATCGAGCAGGGCCTCCGTGCGGGTCTCGCCGCGCACGCGGTGGCGCTGGACTTCGAGGAAGAGACGCTCGGGTCCGAAGATGCGGAGGAGCGGCAGCAGGGCCTGGGCGGCGGCCTCCGGTCCTCCACGCGACCACGCGCGCAGCACGGGGCCCTCGGTGTCGCCGGACAAGGCGATGAGGCCCTCGGCGTGGGCGGCGAGTTCGTCCCAGGTGGCGTAGCACGGACGCTTGCGCTCGCGGGCGTCCGGGAAGGGTAGGTCTGCAGGGCGTTCGGTCAGCCGGGCGGTGGAGAGGAGGTGGCAGAGATTGCGGTAGCCGGTGCGGTCGGCGACGAGCAGCGGCAAGGCGGAGCCATCAGCGAGCGTGAGCTCGCAGCCGACAAGGGCGCGGAGCCCGTGCTCGCGGCTGGCGTGGTACAGCCGGGGGGCGCCGTACACGCCGTCGCGGTCGCACAGCGCGAGGGCCGGCAGGCCGACCGCGGCGGCGGCGGCGACGAGCTGTTCCGGCAGGCTGCCGCCGCGGAGAAAGCTGAACGCGCTCCGGGCGTGCAGTTCGACGTAGGTGGCGGGCTCAGTCATATTCGCCCTCCAGTTGCCAGCCGTCCGGCAGGTGCAGGAGCCGGTAGAGCCCGCCGGAGTCGAGTTGCACGTCCCATTCCTCCCGTTGCCAGGTGAGATCGGCGCGCCACCATTCCCCGCTGGCGAGCCAGGGGCCGACGCAGGCCGTGACCTCGCCGGTCACGTCGGAGCTGCGCACGAACGAGGGACGATGATCGGAGAGTTCGACCCAGGCCGGGCGGGGCGGCCGGAAGCGCCGCAGCGGCGGACCAAGTACGGTCGTCGGCGCCGCGGTGGTGGCCGCCGGCGGCGGCAGCAACTCCGGCGGCGTGGAGAGCCGGAAGGCGTCGGGCCGACGGCTGTCTTCGAGGATCGGCGTGCCGGCGCGTTCGGTCCCGACGAGCGCAGCGGTGCGCGCGAGCGTCTCGGCGAAGCCGTGCGGATCGCGCAGCGCGGCGTCGAGCAGGCCGGGCTGCCGCAGCAACGGGCGGGTCGGGGCGAGACGCAGGGTGAGCCCGACGACCGGTGAGGCCGTGTGCAGCGAATCGAGGCGGGTGGCGAGGACGCGTCCGAGGGTGGCGGCGTCGCGGCATGGATCGGGTAGTGCGATATCCGATACAGAGTCGGGTGGATCCTCGAGGTGCAGTTCCAGCGTGATCCGGCTGGCGGCGAGCCCGGCGTTGGTGAGATCGAGGCACAGGCGCTCCAACTGGCGGTGCAGGATGAACTGCACGGGTTCGAGCGTGCTGATCAGATGGTCGAAGGCGTGGCGGGCGACGAACTCGGTGGTGGTGCGGGCGGGGGTGAGGGGGAGGACGGATTCCCCGGCGGCGCGTTCCCACAAGGCGAGGCCCTCGGCGCCGAGCCGGCGGGCGATCTCGGCGCGGGGCAGGTCGGTGAGGTCGCCGAGCGTGCGCACGCCCCAGCCGGCGAGGATCGGCTGCAGGTGCTCCGGCGGCGCGGCGGCGGCGAGCGGGAGTCTGGCGAGGAAGCCGCGGGGATGTTCGATCGTGCGCACCTGTCCGGCGGGGCATTCCCGGGCGGCGTAGAGGGCGAGCAGCGGCGTGGCGGCGAGTCCGGCCGAGACGGCGAGGTCGAGCGCGTGCAACTGCGCCACGGCGGCCTGCAGCCGCGGCTCCCGTTGGGCGGCGGGATGGCCGGAGAGATCGAGCGTGCAGGTGCCGGGAGCGGTGTCCTCCACGACGGGCGAAAGTGAGACGCCGACCGCCAGCAGGGCGGCGGCGGCCTCGGCCTCGGCTGACGCGTCGGCGGGGAGGAGGAGCAAGCGGGGACAGCGGGCGAGCGCTTGGGACGGGGATGAACCGATCGCGACGCCGGCGGCGCGGGCCTGCGGGCAGGCGGCGAGGAGGACGGCGCGGCGGTGCGTGCCGGACAGCAGGGCGAGCGGGACGTTGCGCTCCCGCCCGCTGCGCATGCGGCGCAGCGCCTGGAGGGAGAAATCGGCCGCGAGCAGGACCGAGAAGGCGGGCGCCTTCATGGATGACGGAGTCCCCATCGACGGAACCGTGACTCAAGCCCCGGCCAGCCTCGCGAACGGCGAGCGGTGGCGTTCCACTGTGGGTTCGAGTTGCGTGATCAGGGCGGACTGATCCTCGTCCAACGAGAGAAGGCGGTGCGATTGGCGCAGCCGCAGCCGCACCCGGGCGCACGGGGCGAGCGGGTGGGCAGAGAGAACGAGGCCGGCGACGCCGGAGGATTCCAGTGACCGCTGCAGCCGGTACCAGGACGGAGCGGGGATGCGGCTCAGGCGGTGGACCGGGATTCCGCGCAGCTCCAGCACCACCCAGGCGAGATTGGCGTCGCGGGCCAGCAGGTCGGCGGCCGCGAAGGCCACCTCGGGGGTGTGCGGGCGAACCCAGACCAGATGCTCGAGCGAGGACGGCTCGTGGGAGCCGGGGTCGAAGGCATCCGACGCATCCACGAAAGCGATACGCTGGCGCGCCTGGCGGGTGGTGGCCAGCAGCCCCGCGAGCAGCAGGTGCCCCCCGCAACTCGAGGCGTCGCAGACGATTTCCGTGAGGGCGGCCGGAGGCAGCCCGCCTAAAGTTTGATCAAGCTGCGGGAGACCAGAAGGGAGACCGGACTCGGCGGAACTGCAGGCCGCCGGTGCGGCGTGGCGTTGGGCGATCAACGCCCGCAGGGCGGTGACGGTGGTGGTGGTGGCGGACGATGAACGGGAGAAAGGGATGGGGAGCATGGCGGAGCGGCGAGCGAAGGCGGCGATGGACTCGCGGGTTGAGGCGCTGGGCGGACGAGGCGCTGGGCGATGCGCCGGGCGGCGCGCCGCGTTCGGTGCGGCATCGCACCGGGTGAACTCGGAGGGGCGGGGAGGGGCGGGGAGGGGCGGGGCGCGGCGGATCAGACGGTGGCGCGCAGCAGACCGACCATCACGCCTTGGATGGTGAGATCGACGGCGGGCAACAGATCAGGATAGCGGGGGTTTTCGGCGCGCAGACAGGCGCGTCCCTCGTGGCGGATGAAGCGCTTGAGGGTGGATTCGCCGTCGATGAGGGCGGCGACGATGTCGCGGGGTTGGGGTTCGCGCGGGGTGAGGAAGACGACGTCGCCGTCGAGGATGGCGGCGCCGGTCATGGAGTCTCCGCGGACGCGCAAGGCGTAGACGGGAGTCCCTTGGCGCAGGCCGAGGGACGAGACATCGAGGGCAAGGAAGCGGTCGGGTTCGCGCTCGTTGGCGGCGGGCAGGCCGGCGGGGATCACGCCGTAGAGGGGCACGTCGGCGAGGGTCGGGCGGCGCAGCGACGGTCCGGGCGGCAGCAACCCGCGGGCGTGGCCCGGCAGACGCCGCAGCAGACCCTTGGCAGTGAGCACCTTCAGGTGGCGTTGGATGCCGTAGGGGCTGGCGAGTTGGCAGTGAGCTTGGATTTCCCGGATCGAAGGCGAGACCCCCTGCCGTTCCCGGTGGGCGAGGATGAAGTCGAGAATCTGACGCTGACGCGGGGAGAGGGTGCTGGGCATAGTGTACAAATGAACACTTTGACGGGTCCCTGCAACCCCGGTTTGGTCTGGAATATCGGTATCCGCCGAAGCCACTTCCGGACAATTACTTGCTGGCGGCGGAGGGTGGAGGTGAAGGGGCGTAGGAGGACGGAAACAGGGGCTTCCGCAAAAGCGCTTGCCACCCTAGAGGGCGCGTGGACACTCGCCCCACCAAGCAAATCCGGTGGGCTCAGCCCGCCGGACTCCGTCATGGACGAAACGCCCACACCCGAAAACTCCGAGAAGAAGGGGTTTAATCCGATTGATCTGAGCCAACTTCAGGGCTTCAGCTTCGGCACGCAATGGTCCCAGGAAAAAGCGGAGCCGGGCGCACGTTCGGGATCGCGGGAGGATGCGCCGCGTCGGGATGGGGGGCCGGGCCGGGATCGGCGTGGCTTCCGCCGTCCGCAGGGTTTTGTCGGTGATGCAGGCGAGGGGGGTGGACCCGGACCGTCTCCTGATTCGCGTGGCCCCCGCGAGCCGCGTCCGTACGGCTCCGGTGAAAACCGGGGCGGTCCGCGTCGCGAAGGTCTTGGTGGCCCGCGCGAAGGGTTTGGCGGCCCGCGTGGGGGAGATCGAGGAGACCGGGGACCGGGTGCGGGGCCGGGCGAGCGTCGCCCGGGTGGACCGCGCTTCGGGGGCCCGCGGGAGGAGTTCGTGCGTCCGGAGGATCGTGGCCCGTACATCAGTCCGCACTTTGCGGTGACGTTCTATCCGGAGGATGCGAGTTTCTCGGCCTTGGCGAAGACGATCCGCGCCTCCTGCCGCACCTTTGAGCTGTTCGACATCGCGAAGACGGTGATTGGCAAGCCGGAGCGTTTCGTGGTCGTGCTGACCCGCAAGGGACCGGAGAACGAAGCGGCGGCGGCCCCGGCCGCCAAGCTGGCGCCGATTTCGGTTTCGGTGCCGGATGGCCTGCCGTTCGACTCGGATGAGGCGGCGATTGCGCACGTGCTCGACAAGCACCTCGGCCTCTTCTTCGACGTGGCGGAGGTGGAGATCGATCCGCCGAAGGGGAATTTCCAGGTGATCAACAAGTGTGGGATCACCGGGGAGTTGCTCGGTCCGCCGAATTACCATCGCTACAACCAGATCCTGCAGCAGCACCATGCGGCGCGGATCAAGGGGCTGTCCTTCGAGGCCTTCCGCGGCCGGGTGGAGTCCGTGCGTGATCCGGAGGCAGTGACGCAGTGGCAGGCGAAGATGCGCAAGGCGACGCGTTACACGTGGAAGCAGGGGGCAGCCGCTCCTGCTCCGGCGGCGACGCCCGCCGAGGGTGAGGCGGCACCGGAGACCCCGGCGGCCCCGCCGGCGCTGGCATTTGACTCGTTCGAGGAGGCGCGTTTGCACCTGCTCACCCATGCCCGCGAGAAACTTGTCCGGGGTATGGACAGCGTGCGTTTTCATGGAACGGTCATCGCGACGCTCCCCGCCGGCGAGGTCCGCCGGGCGGTGGAGGGCGCGCTGGAGCGCCAGCGTCGTTTCCCGCTGGATACTGCCAACGCGCTGCGCGGCCGCCTGCGCCGCGAGAACTTCACCATCTTCAAGAAAGGATCGAAGGGCGTCAGCTACGTGTGTGCGGTGAAGCGCAAGTTCCGCGTGCCGGGGCAGACGTTCTCCGAGAGCATCGGGGCGGTGATCTCCTACATCGAGTCGCACCCGATGGTGCGGGCCTTTGAACTGCCGGCGAAGGTGCTCGGCATCCGCGTGCCGGCGGCGCCCGCTGCCGGCGCGCCCGCCAACGAGGCAGCCGCCCCCGCGCTGCCGCCGGAACAGCAGACCCGCTTGGCCCGCATGCAGGGTGACCTGCGCTGGCTGGTGACGGAGGGCTACGTGACGGAATTCCTCGATGGGCGGCTGTTTGCCCCGCCGGCGATGGTGGATGCGCGCAAGAAGGAGATCGAAAGCGCCGAGCACGATCCCGAGAACTTCCCGGAGGCCCCGCCGGCCGAACCGGCGCCCGCCGCGACGTCCGCCCCGGTGGCGGCGGCGGCACCCGCTGCGGACGCCCCGGCTGCGGATGCGACCGCATCGGATTCAGCCGGAACGCGCGCGGTGCCGGATGCCGTCGAGGCTCCTGCGGCCAACGCTGAGTCCTCCTCTTTCTCGGACGCGGCGGCGTCATCCCTGGCTGACGGCGCGCCGACTGGGGCCGAGACGATACCCGCCGTCGTGGAAGCGCCGGCGGTGGCGGTCGAGTCGGCTCCGGAGCCAGCCGGGTCGGTGAACGAAGGGGGAACAGTGGCGTCGGCCGACCGGCCGGCGGAGGCTCCGCCGTCGTCGGGCTCTTGATTTCGCGGCAGCGGGGATGGACCGGTCCGCGCGAATTTGGTCGCGCGCAACCGGTCCTTCCGTTTTAGGGACCGGCATGATCATTGCCGACATTGCGAAGATTCCAGGCCGGACGTTCCCGGCGCGTCGCTGGACGCGTGGGATGGTGGGGCAGGCTGGCCAGCCCATTCCGGCCAAGGGGTTTGCCATGGGGTACGTCGTGCTCGAGCCCAACGGCGGTCAGGTGCCCTGGCACAATCAGGAGCAGGAAGAGGTGTACATGGTGCTGGAGGGTCGCGGAGAAATCTGTGTCGGCGAGGAGCGCCGGGAGATTTCCGCCGGGCAGGCGGTTTTCCTTCCGCCCACCGTGTTCCACCAGCTCACGAACACGGGCGACGAACCGCTCCACATGATGTACATCTACTGCCCGGGCGGCGATGTCGCGCACTGGCGGCAGGAACTTGACGGCACGCTGCCTCCGGCGGGTGTCGGTCCCACGCCGCCGCTGCCGGCGGGAGCGGCGGCGCAGTGCACGCTCAAGCCGGGTTCGCCGGGTTGACTCTCTCAGGTCCGGCACGCCGCCGGACTCGCGGCCCGCGGGTGCCCCTTGGGTGCACACGGCCGTGTCCTCGCCTCGACGCGTGCGGTCCCTGCCGCGTGGAGGCTCACGCCCGGCGTGGGTTCGGAAGCGTCCGCCTCCACGCGCTGGGGGTTTGTCCGGTCTGGCGTCGGAACCAGCGGGCGAAGTAGTTGGGGTCGTCGAATCCGGCGCGGGCCGCGGCGAGGCTGACCTCGGGAACCTCGCGGAGCGCGCGCTGCGCGGCCGCGAGGCGGAGTTGGTCGCGCAGGCTGCGCAGGCCGAGGCCGTGTTCCCGCTTGAGCCGGCGGGTGAGGGCGTCGCGGGCGTAGCCGGACGCGCGGGCCACGTCGGTCAGGGAGTGGGCGGAGTGGAGCCGGTCGCGCACCTGTTCGAAGAAGGGCGGGGCGTCCGAGTGCGCGGGCGGCTCGATCCGCGGCCCGTCGGTCCCGGCTCGGCCCGGTTCGAGCAGCCGGGCCACGACGGCGAGGATGGCGGGATAGTCGGCGAGGGTGGGACGTCCCTTGGTGGGAATGCGGGCGAGTTGGGCGTGCAGGGCGTTCAGGGCATCCTGCGGCAGTCGACGGTGGGCCATGCGGGAAGGACGGCGCGGCGTGGCGTAGTCGAGCACGAGGCAGAGCGGGCGACTGCGCGCGACGACGGAGAAGCCGTGCGGGGTGTCGGCGGGGATGAGGAACAGATCGCCGGCGCGGGCCTCCAGCGAGCGGGCGCCGATCCGCTGCCGCCCCTCTCCGGCGAGGTAGAGGATGAGTTGATGGTAGGGATGCCGGTGCAGCGCCACCTCGGCCTCGCGGTGTCGGTTCAACTGCAGCTTGCGCAGCACGAAGCCGAGCGCGTGGATCTCGATTTGCTGGATCAGGATGGGACTCCAGGCGAGCATGGCGGATTCATGCTAGAAACAGACGGATTCGTTCTAGCGGCAAGCCTCGGTTTGGCCTATGCTCACGACCGTCCCCGGAACCGGCGAGGTGCGACCGTCCTGAAAACGCGCTCGCGCCATCCCGTCGGCCGCCCACTCCACCCCTTCACTTTCCAGCCATGACCACACACAAGATCGGCATCATCATGAACGGCGTCACGGGACGCATGGGCACCAACCAGCACCTGCTGCGTTCGATCAAGGCAATCATCGACCAGGGCGGGGTGAAGCTCTCGGACAGCGAGGTGATCATGCCCGACCCGATCCTGATCGGGCGGAGCGAGTCGAAGCTGGCTGCCCTGGCGGCGCGGGCGGGCGTGAAGCGCTACTCGACGCGTCTGGACGAGGCGCTGGCGGATCCGGCGAATCAGATCTACTTTGACGCGACGCTCACTGGTCAACGTCCGGTGGGAGTGCGCAAGGCGATCGCGGCGGGGAAGCACATTTACTGTGAGAAGCCGAGTGCGACGACCTCGCGCGAGGCCCTGGCGCTGTCGCGCGAGGTCACGGCGGCCGGGTTGAAGAACGGGGTGGTGCAGGACAAGCTCTGGCTGCCGGGCTTGGTGAAGCTCAAGTACCTCCTCGATACCGGCTTCTTTGGACGGATCCTGTCGGTGCGGGGCGAGTTCGGTTACTGGGTGTTCACGGGCGAGCACGAGAAGCTGCAGCGCCCCTCCTGGAACTACCGGAAGGAGGAGGATGGCGGCATCATCGTCGACATGCTCTGTCACTGGCAGTACGTGATCCAGAACCTGTTCGGCGACATCAAGTCGCTGTCCTGCCTCGGAGCCACGCACATCCCGCAGCGCTGGGACGAGGCGGGCAAGCCCTACACCTGCACGGCGGACGACGCCGCGTACGCGACGTTCGAGCTGACCAATGGCGTGATCTGTCACTTCAACTCGTCGTGGGCGGTCCGCGTGCGCCGGGATGACCTGCTGACGCTCCAAGTGGACGGCACCCACGGATCGGCGGTGGCCGGGCTGCGCGACTGCACGGCCCAGCACCTCTCCTCGACGCCGCGTTGCGTGTGGAACCCCGATGTCGACAGCCCGATCAAGTACCTCGACGGCTGGACGCGGGTCCCGTCGAACGATGTGTACGACAACGCCTTCAAGGTGCAGTGGGAGTTGTTCCTCCGACACGTCGTCAAGGACACCCCCTTCCCGTGGAATCTGCAGGAGGGCGCCAAGGGGGTTCAGTTGGCCGAACTCGGCCTCAAATCCTGGGCGGAGCGCCGTTGGGTGGACGTGCCTCCGCTGGCTTGAGGTTCGGAGGCGGGCGGTGTCGGCCTGCGCCGGCTACGCCCATTTGACCTCCGCGCGTTCCCGAGTTCTCGAGGGGCTCCCAAGGGGCTGCGGGGAGGCTCCGCTGCGTCCTTCGTCGCCGGTCGTCCAGGGAGCGGGAGCCCGGACCTTGGCGCGCTTCGCAAGCGTGTGGCATCGCGCCATGGCGGGAGCTAGGTGTAAAGGAGTCCCGGTTTTCCAAATCCGGCCAGTTGCCCTTGCAATTGGGCGGGGCTGGTTAGGCTTTTCGCGTCGATCCGCTTCTCGGGTCGCAAGTTGTCCTGAGTCGCGGTCTTTCTCCTCACTCCCTTTCCATCCCCCTTATCACCATGCTCATCTGGATTGCCCTCATCATCGTCCCGATGCTCTTCGGTCTCTACGCGCAGATGCGCGTTTCGAGCGCCTACAACAAGAACGTGCAGATCCCGTCCCGGGGTCGTATCACCGGCGCGGAGGCGGCCGAGGCCGTCATGCGCTCGGCCGGTGTCACCGGGGTCGAAATCGTCCGGGTCCCGGGTCAGCTCACAGACCATTACGATCCGATCCATCGCCGGCTTGCGCTCTCAGAGATGAATTACCACGGCACGAGCCTGGCCGCGCTCGGGGTAGCCGCCCATGAGGCGGGTCACGCCATCCAGCACAAGGTGGGCTATTCGATGATGACGCTGCGCCAGACCTTGGTCCCGGCGACGCAGATTGCCGCGGGTGTTTCGAACTTTGTGCTCATTGCGGGCATTTTCCTGATCAGTACGGCGATTGGCGGGAAGCTGCTTACGCTCGGCGCCATCGCGCTTGGGGTCATCTGCCTCTTCCAACTCGTCACCCTGCCGGTGGAGTTCGACGCCAGTCGGCGGGCCCGGCAGCAGTTGGTGTCTCTTGGGGTGATCGACCGCGATGAAATGCCTGGCGTGAGTGAGACGCTGAACGCGGCGGCGCTCACCTACGTGGCGGCGTTCGTTGCCTCGCTCGGATCGCTCCTGCACATCCTCCTGCTGCTGTCTGGTCGCAAGGAGGAATGACCGCCCGGGCGCGGCGCCCCGCGCCTACGTCAGGGTGAGCAGGGCGTAGGTTCGCTTGCCCTTGCGGAGAAGGATGTAGCGGCCGAAGAGAATGTCGCCGGTCGAAACGATGCGCGACGCCTCGCTGACGCGCTGGTTGTTCACGTAGATTCCGCCGCCTTCGATGTCCTTGCGGGCCTGACCCTTGGACGGGCAGAGACCGGCGTGGACCAAGGCGTCGGCCAAGGAGAGGCCGGCTTGGATGCGGGATGTCTCGACGGGCTTTGACGGCAGTTCGCCGGCGACATCGCGGAAAAGCGACTCAGACAACCCCTCCAAGTCTCCGCCGAACATCACCTCGCTGGCGCGGATCACATCCGCGCAAACCGTCTCCCCGTGCGCGAGGGTGGTCACCTCGCGGGCGAGGGCGCGGTGGGCCTCGCGCCCGCCGGGATTCACGGCGTGCCGGGCCTCAAGCGTCTCGATGTCGCTGCGTGGAAGCAGCGTGAATTTCTTCAGGTAGCCGATGACCATGCTGTCCTCGGTGTTCACGAAGAACTGGTAGAACTTGTAAGGGCTCGTCTTCCGGGCATCGAGCCACACCGCGCCGCCCTCGGTCTTGCCGAACTTGGTGCCGTCGGACTTGGTGATCAGCGGGAACGTGAGGCCCCATGCCGGAACGCCGAGCTTCTTGCGGATCAGGTCGGTACCCGCAGTGATGTTGCCCCACTGCTCCGTGCCCCCGATTTGCAGTTCGCAATTCAGGTGCGAGCGCAGGTGGGTGAAGTCATTGGCTTGGAGTAGCTGGTAGCTGAATTCCGTGTAACTGATCCCGGACTCGCTCTCCAGGCGAGACCGCACGCTGTCCTTGGCCAGCATCGAACTGAGCGAGAAGTGCTTTCCGACATCACGGAGGAAGTCGAGGAAGCTGACCGGGGCCGTCCAGTCGGCATTGTCGACGAGTCGGGCCGGATTGTGGGGCGCCTGGAAGTCGAGCAGACGTTCCAACTGCAGCTTGATGCGGGCGACGTTGTGGCTGAGTTGCTCCCGGGTGAGCAGGTTGCGCTCGGCGGACTTGCCGCCTGGGTCGCCGATCATCCCGGTCGCCCCTCCGGCGAGCGAGATGGGGTGGTGGCCGGCCAGCTGGAAGCGCCGGAGCAGCAGTTGGGGCACAAGGTGGCCCACGTGCAGGGAGTCACCGGTCGGGTCGAAGCCGCAGTAGAGCGTGATCGGCCCCTGGGCAAGGCGCTCGGTCAGCGCGGGGAGATCGGTGCAGTCGGCGACGAGGCCGCGCCACTGGAGGTCTTCGATGAGGGACATGGCGGAGGGACGGACGGGGGAGTAACGCCGGACGGGTCGGGGCCGGCAAGAGTGTTTCTTATGGTCGCCGTGAGTCGGACAGAAAGCGGTCTTCTGGCGGGAAATCAGGGTTGCCGCATCGGCGGGGTGCATCCACGTTTGCCGTTCACGTCCGGCGCGTGCCGGTCTCCACAAAACCACAACCTGCGTCCCCCCCCTCACCATGCCCATCGCCGTTGGAACCAAGGCCCCTGACTTCACGCTCAAGACCAAGACCCCGGAAGGTCTGAAGGACCTCAAGCTGAGCGAGCAACTCGCTCGCGGTCCGGTCGTGCTGTTGTTTTTCCCACTTGTCTTCACCGGAGTCTGCACGGCCGAGATGTGCGATGTGACCTCGGGCCTCGCTGAGTATGAGAAGCTGGGCGCGTCGGTCATTGCCGTGAGTGTGGACAACCCCTTTGCGCAGGAGGCCTGGGCGAAGGCGAACAACATCAAGGTGACCCTCGCGAGCGATCTGAACAAGGAGGTCACGCAGGCCTTCGGGGTGCTTTTCCGCGGCATCGCCGGCATCGGAGACTCGGCGGCGCGCGCCGCCTTCGTGATTGGAAAGGATGGGGTGGTGAAGTACGCCGAGCAGACCCCGACCCCCAAGGACCTGCCGAACTTTGCCGCGGTGAAGGCGGCGCTCGCCGGCTGAGTCGGTTCCTGCTGACGGCGACGCTGGCTGCGGGCCTCGGAGGCCCCGGGGGTACCGCCGTGTCCTGTGCGATCCTTTCCCTCGTTTCCGTCAATGTCCCTCCCGAATCCCTTCCACACGCTGGGCCAGTTCTCGGCCAACGGCGCGTCCCATTCCTTCTACTCCCTGCCGGCGCTGGCGCAGGCGGGTTTCGCGCGGGTGCCCCGCCTGCCGGTGTCGATCCGGTTGGTGCTGGAGTCGCTGCTGCGGAATTGCGACGGACGCCGCGTCTCCGAGCAGGCGATCCGCGATCTCGCGGGCTGGGGCGCGACGGCGCCGCGGACGGAGGAGATTCCGTTCGTGGTTGCGCGCATCGTCCTGCAGGACTTCACGGGCGTGCCGCTGCTCGTGGACCTCGCCGCCATGCGCGCGGCGGTGTCGCGTCTTGGGAAGAATCCGAAGATCATCGAGCCCCTCGTGCCGGTGGATCTCGTCGTTGACCACTCCGTGCAGGTGGATTTCTCCGGCAGCGCGGATGCGCTGCGGAAGAATCTGGAACTGGAGTTCTCGCGCAACCGCGAGCGGTACCAGTTCCTGAAGTGGGGCATGCAGGCCTTCGACACCTTCAAGGTCGTGCCGCCGGGCATCGGCATCGTGCACCAGGTCAATCTCGAGTACCTCGCCAAGGGCGTGCTCGCGGATCGGCGGGGCGTGATCTATCCGGACACGCTGGTCGGCACGGATTCGCACACGACGATGATCAACGGCATCGGCATCGTGGGCTGGGGCGTCGGCGGCATCGAGGCCGAGGCCGGCATGCTCGGTCAGCCGGTTTACTTCCTGACGCCGGACGTGGTCGGGGTGCACCTGACGGGCGCGCTGCGGGAGGGCGTCACGGCGACGGACCTCGCGCTCACGCTCACGCAGATGCTGCGCAAGGCGAAGGTCGTCGGCAAATTCGTCGAGTTTTTCGGCCCCGGTGCCGCGGCGCTGCCGGTGGTGGACCGCGCGACGATCGCCAACATGGCGCCGGAGTATGGCGCGACGATGGGCTTCTTCCCGATCGACGCCGAGTGCTCGAACTACCTTCGCGCCACCGGGCGCGACGAGCCGGCCGTCGCCCTCTACGAAGCCTACTACAAGGCGCAGGGCCTGTGGGGCATCCCGCAGCGCGGCGAGATCGACTACTCGACCGAGCTCTCGCTGGACCTCGGCACGGTGGTGCCGAGCGTGGCCGGTCCGAAGCGTCCGCAGGACCGCATCGAGCTCCCGAAGCTCAAGCAGGAATTCATCGGCGCGTTCGCGAAGCCGGTCACCGAAAATGGCTTTGGCAAGAAGGCTGAGGAGTTCGCCCAGCGCACGCCGGTCGCGGGCGCGGCGGATGCGACCCTCGGCCACGGCAGCGTCCTGATCGCGGCGATCACGAGCTGCACGAACACGTCGAACCCCTCGGTGATGCTGGCGGCGGGGTTGCTCGCGAAGAAGGCGGTCGAGAAGGGTCTCAGCGTGAACCCGCTGGTGAAGTCCTCGCTCGCCCCCGGCTCGCGGGTGGTGACCGATTACCTCGAGAAGACCGGCCTGCAGCCGTACCTCGACCAGCTTGGTTTCCAGACCGTGGGCTATGGCTGCACGACCTGCATCGGCAATTCCGGACCGCTGGCCCCGGCGATTGAGGAGGCCGTGGTGAAGAGCGACCTCGTGGCGGCGTCCGTGCTCTCGGGCAACCGCAACTTCGAGGCGCGCGTCCACCAGAACATCAAGAGCAACTTCCTGATGTCGCCGCCGCTCGTCGTGGCCTTCGCGCTCGCCGGCCGGGTCGACATCGACCTGACCCAGGAGCCGCTCGGCGTGGGCCGGGATGGCCGGCCGGTGTTCCTCCGCGACATCTGGCCCTCGCTGCAGGAAGTGCGCGACCAGTTGCAGGCGGCGCTCAAGCCGGAGGTCTTCCGCCGCCTCTACACGGACTTTGCGGCGCAGAATCCCAAGTGGAACGAGATTCCCTCGTCCCAAGGCGATGTCTACGCCTTCGACTCCTCCTCGACCTACATTCAGGAGCCGCCGTTCTTCGCGCAGTTCTCGATGAGCGCGGGCCGGATCGAGGAAATCCGCGGGGCGCGTGCCCTTGGCATCTTCGGTGATTCCGTGACGACGGACCACATCTCGCCGGCGGGCGCGATCAAGAAGTCGTCGCCGGCCGGTCGTTTCCTGCTGGAGAACGGCGTGACCTTCGAAGACTTCAACAGCTACGGTTCCCGTCGCGGCAACGACCGCATCATGACCCGCGGCACCTTCGCGAACGTGCGGATCAAGAACCTCATGCTCGGCGGCGAGGAGGGCGGCAACACGCTGTTCCAGCCCTCGGGCGAGAAACTCTCGATCTACGACGCGGCGGTCCGCTACGCGGAACAGCGCACCCCGCTGATCGTGCTGGCCGGCCAGGAGTACGGCACCGGCTCGTCGCGCGACTGGGCGGCCAAGGGGACGAACCTCCTCGGCGTGAAGGTCGTGGTGGCGCAGAGCTTCGAGCGCATCCACCGCTCGAATCTTGTCGGCATGGGCGTTCTCCCGCTCCAGTTCAAGGAAGGAACCACGGCGCAGACGCTGAAGCTGGACGGCACGGAAACGTACGACGTCCTCGGTCTTTCCGGAGCCCTCCGGCCCCAGCAGGACGTGACCCTCCGCATCACCCGTCGCAGCGGTGCGGTGGAGGACGTCGTGGTGCGCTGCCGGATCGATACCCCGATTGAGATCGATTATTACCAGCACGGGGGAATCCTGCCGTACGTGCTGCGGCAGATCATCGCGAAGGCCTGAATCTTCACGCGCGGCCCTGCCGCTCCGGATCCCCCTGGGTGGTCCTGAGCGGCGCGGTCCGACGTAGCCCTCTTCCATGGCGGACGTTACCCGACCGGTCTTCTTGGTGGATCCGGAGAGCGATCCGGTGGCGGTCCGCGTCGAAGGTCGGGCCTCGTTCCAGAACAGCGGAGCGCTGGAGCAATTCTGCAAGGATCGCTTGGCTCAAGGCCGGACCCGTTTCGTGATCGATTTCGCGGGCTGCACCAGCATGGACAGCACCTTCCTGGGCGTCCTGGCGGGGATCGCGATCCAGTTGCGGCGGCGGACCCCGGCGGGGTCCTTGGTGGTGGCGCGGCTCAATGCCCGGAACCTTGAGTTGGTGCGCAACCTTGGCCTGCATCGGTTGGTGACGATTGATGACGGTACGCCTCCGGCGGTGGCGGGTGGAGCCACGGTGCTGACGGAGAAAGCGCGTACGGAGATCGAGAGCGCGCGGTTGGTTCTGGCGGCGCACGAGAATCTGGTGGCGGCGGATGAGTCCAACCGGGCGCGCTTCGCCGACGTCGTGACGATGGTGCGGCAGCGCATCGATCAGGGCTGAGCGCCGGCTGCGGGCGGGGTGGGGGCGACCGAAGTGCAAATGCCGTTTGCCAGCGGGCCTGCGGACGGCTTTGGTCGGGGGAGCATGTCCGTTGCCGCCCTTGTTGACCCGCAGTCGCTCCCGACCCCGGCTGGCCATTTTGGCCGGTACGGCGGTGTGTTTGTGCCTGAGACGCTGATGACGGCGCTCTCGGACGTTGGCGCCGCGTATGCCGAGGCCCGCCGCGATCCGTCGTTTCAGGCTGAGCTCAGCCATCACCTGAAGGAGTTTGCCGGGCGCCCCACGGAGTTGTACTTCGCTGAGCGCCTTACCCAGCATTGCGGCGGGGCCCGGATCTACCTGAAGCGCGAAGACCTCCTGCACACCGGGGCCCATAAGATCAACAATGCGCTCGGGCAGGCCCTGCTCGCGCGACGGATGGGCAAGCGGCGGATCATCGCCGAGACGGGAGCCGGACAGCACGGCGTCGCCACGGCGGCGGTGTGCGCGAAATTCGGCCTCGAGTGCGTGGTTTACATGGGCGCCGTCGACATGGAGCGGCAGGCGCTGAATGTGTTCCGGATGCGGCTCATGGGGGCCGAGGTGCGTGGCGTGGAGGCGGGACAAAAGACGCTGAAGGATGCGGTCAACGAGGCGATGCGTGACTGGGTCACCCACGTGCGCGGCACGCATTACATTCTCGGCTCCGCCCTCGGGGCGCACCCGTACCCGATGATGGTCCGTGATTTTCACCGGGTGATCGGTCAGGAAACGCGCCGCCAGATCCTCGAACGGGAGGGCCGCCTGCCCGACGAGATGGTGGCGTGCGTCGGTGGCGGCTCGAATGCGATCGGATTCTTCTTCGATTTTCTGGCGGACCCGCAGGTCCGACTGATCGGCATTGAGGCGGGGGGGCACGGCATCCGCCGCGGCGAGCATGCGGCGCGCTTCGAAGGCGGGCGTCTGGGTGTGCTCCAGGGCAGCAAGACGTACATCCTGCAGAATCCCGACGGACAGATTGAGCTCACGCATTCGGTGAGCGCCGGACTCGACTACGCGGCGATCGGACCGGAGCACGCCTACTATCGCGAGCAGGGACGCATCGAATATGCCTACGCCTGCGACGACGAGGTCCTCGCGACCTTCCAGCTCGTCTCGCGCCTTGAGGGCATCCTGCCGGCGCTCGAGTCGACGCACGCGTTGGTGCACGGCTTGAAGCGGGCGCGTGAGTTGAAGCCTGACCAGATCGTGGTCATCAACCTCTCCGGCCGTGGCGACAAGGATGTGAATCAGGTCGCCCGCCTCCTGAACGTGAAGCTTTAGCCCGGAGACCCCACGCCGATGCGCAGCATGACCGGATACGGGCGGGCGTTGGCGACGGTGGGAGGCCTGCAAGTTACGGTGCAGGTCAGTGCGGTGAACCGGAAAGGGCTCGAAGTCACCTTCGCGCTTCCGGTGGAATGGGAGCCCCTGGAACCGGAAATGGGCGAGGCGGTGCGTCGGGTGGCCTCGCGTGGCAAGGTCCACGTTGCGGTGGAGGTGGAACGACCCGCCGGAGAAGCAGCGGAGACGTGGGACGAGGCGGGAGCGGAGCGGCAACTGGCCCGGTTGGAGGCGTGGTCGCGGCGGCGCGGGGTGGAGTTTTCTCCGACTCCGGAACTCCTGTGGTCGGTCCTGAGCAGCCAGCGACGTCCGGCGGGCCTGCCGGTCGTGGAGGAGGCGGGGCCGGCGGTGAGAATGGCGCTGGCGGAGGCGCTGAAGGCGTTCGCGGGAATGCGTGGGACGGAAGGAGCGGCCCTGCTGGCGGACTTCCTCGCCCGGGTGGCGATCCTTCGCCGTCATCACGCGCTGATCGCGGAGCGGGCGCCGTCGGTGGCGCCGCAGTACCGCGACCTTCTCCTCCAGCGCCTGCGGCAGGCCGGGCTGACCTTGGAACTCTCGGACGAGCGCGTGCTGAAGGAAGTGGCCCTCTTCGCGGACCGCTGCGACGTGACCGAGGAACTGACCCGGTTGGGCAGCCACTTGGATCAACTGGAAGCCTTGCTACGTTCTGACGGGGAAATCGGGCGGAAAGCAGAGTTCATCCTGCAGGAGATCGGGCGAGAGGTGCACACGATTGGCAGCAAGGCGAACGATCTGGTGATTTCCCGCTCGGTGATCGATCTCAAGAACGAGTTTGAGCGCATCCGCGAGCAAGTGGCGAACGTCGAGTAGGGGGTGCGAGCCGTCGATGGCCCGAAGGCCGGCGCGGTCGGGCTCGGGCGATTGCCCGGGCGTTTGGCCGCGGGTGAGCCTGCGGCGGTTCGGCGTCGGACGCTTAGGCGAGAGCGTCGTTGAAGTCGCCGCTGGCCCGGTATTCCTGCAGCTTGTTGCGAAGCGTGCGGATGGAGATGTTGAGCAACTCGGCGGCGCGGGTGCGGTTGCCGCCGGTGGACTTCAGGGCGGCGAGGATGGCGCGCTTTTCCATTTCGTCGAGGGGGGACCACCGTGACCTTGGCGGCGCGCGATCTCGGCGATACCACCGATGGTTTCGGTGAGATCACGGCGGGTGCCGTGACCGACCTCGGCGACATCGACCTGTCCGATATCACGACGGCGATCCAGAACGTCGCCACGTTCCGGGCGCAGAATGGCGCGGAGCAGAGCCGCCTCGGCTTCGCTTCCGAGCTGATCACCATCAACAAGGCGAATCTCGAGGCCGCTTCGAGCCGCATCGTTAATGTGGACGTCGCGGAGGAGTCGACCCAGCTCGCGCGCTGGAACACGCTCGTCCAGGCCGGCACTGCGATGCTGGCCCAGGCGAACGGTTCGGCTCAGACGGCCCTGCGTCTCCTCCAGTAAACCGCCCAGAAGACACGCCACAACGCGTCCCTGCGACGGTAGCAACCAGCCGCCCCGGTCGGATTTGACCGGGGCAGCTCTACTTTTTCCGGCCCCTTGGAATGCAGCTGCGGGTTGCCTCCCGGGCGCTTGGCTGTATCTTCAGGGTGCCTATGAAATTCCATCCGTCCCTTCTCATGGCGACTGCGGCGTTCAGCCTGACGCTGGGTTGCTCCAAGCCAGAAAGTGCTCCGGCCGCTGCGGCGACGAAGCCTGCCGCTGCAGCCCCGACCGCCGCGCCCGCCGCCGCCGCTGCCCCGGCCGCTGCGCGTGTGATCACGATCGAGGCGAACGACGCGATGAAGTTCAACGTCACGCGCATCGAGGCCGCGCCCGGCGAGACGCTCAAAATCGTCTTCAAGAACGTCGGTACCCTCCCCAAGGAGGCGATGGGGCACAACTGGGTGCTGCTCGCCAAGGGGACGGACGTCATGGCTTTCAGCACCGCAGCCATGCAGGCGCGCGCCACGGACTATATCCCGGCGGCGCTGGCCAAGCAGGTGATTGTGCACACCAAGATTCTCGGACCGAAGCAGACGGAGGAACTCACGTTCACCGTCCCGTCCGAACCGGGTGATTACCCCTACGTCTGCAGCTTCCCGGCCCACACGATGGCGGGAATGCGCGGCGTTCTGGTCGTAAAGTAACCAGCGCCTGGCGCGCTCCGCCGAACCATCGACGTGTTTTCCGGCCGGACCCTGAGGGTCCGGCCGTTTTGCTAACGGGGCGCCCGGGGCTCAGCTGAGCCGATTGACGGGCCACCAGACGTAGAGGAACAGATAGACCAGTACGCCGGTGACGCTGACGTAGTACCAGATCGGGAATGTCCAGCGGGCCCATGCCCGGTGGCGTTCGTACTGTCCCTTGATCGCGAGCAGGAAGGTGCGTGGCACGAGGTAGCCGATGGCGATCGCGAGGATGATGTGGGAAATCAGCATCGCGTAGTACACGGATCGGATGGCTCCCTCCCCGCCGAACGGGGTGTGCACGCCGCGCACCAGGATCTTGTGGGCCACGTAGCCAACAAGGAAGATCGCCGAGACGGCCCCGGCACCCAGCATGCACTTCCGGTGGGCCTCACGGTTACCCTTCCGGATGAAGACGAACCCGGCCGTCATGAGGACGGTCGCGAGGGCGTTGAGGGACGCGTTGAGCGCCGGGATGTCGTGGATGCTCATGGGGAGAAGGATGCCGTGACGAAGACGAAGCGGTCCACGACCAGCGCCCCCAGTTGCAGGGGCAGCCAGAGGATCGAGGCGTGGAACAACCGCTTGGCGGCGGCGTCGCGCGACTGAGCCCGGGCGAAAGCGAGGGCGCGGCCGACGAACCAGATCCCCAGGAGGGCGGTGACGATGAGGTAGGTCGGGGACGCAAAGCCGCGCAGACCGGGCCAGAGTGCGGAGCCGACGACCAAGGCGGTGTTGACGAGGGACCACGCGGCGACGCGGCCGCCTGCGGTGTCGCGTACCGCCAGCATCGGGAAACTCACGTGGGCGTAGTCGTGCCGATAAGTCCACGCGATCGCCATGAAGTGCGGGATCTGCCAGAAGAGGAGGATCGCAAAGAGCACCCAGCCCAACTCCGTGACCGAGTTGGCGGCGGCGGCCCAACCGATGAGCGGGGGAAAGGCGCCGGCCACGGCGCCAATCTCGGTGCTCAGCCGGGAGAAGCGCTTCGCCGGCGTGTAGAAAGCGAGGTATGAGACGATCGTGGCCAGGGCGAAGAACGAGGACAGTCCATTCACCTGGCGGAACAGGACCGCGAGACCGACGGTGCACAGTCCCCAACCCAGGACGAACGCCGAGCCGCTGGCGACGCGGCCGGTCGGCAGGGGGCGGGACTCGGTGCGGCGCATCTTTCCATCCGTGTCGGCCTCCATCCATTGGTTGAGTGCGGCGACGCCGGCGGCGCAGAGTGAGGTCCCGAGTAGGGCGAATCCGAAGCGCGCCGCGTCCCACGGGCTGCGCGCGGCGAGGTAGCCCACGATCGCGGTCAGCACCGACAGCAGGCTCAGCCTCGGCTTGGTCAACTCCAAGTAATCAGACCACCGGGCGGCGGGACGGACTTCGCCGGCCGCCGAAGGTTCCGTGAAGGCGGAACTCATGGGCGAGAGGAAGCGGGCGCGGCGCCTCTGGTTGCGGGAGCGTCGATGGCGTCGCGGTACGCCCACCATGCCAGGCCGAAGCAGCTTGCGAGCATCAACGCGCCGACGAGCACGTGGGCGGTGGTGACATAGGCGTGTCGGTAGGTCAGGACCGAGGCGGCTCCAAGGACGATCTGCACAACGAGGAGGAGCGTGAGACCGAGCGAAACGGCACGCGCCGCGCGGCCGGCCGCCGGATCGCGGTGAATGCGGATGGCCAGCCAGAGGATCGCGATGGACAGGACGACCGCCATCGCCCGATGGGCAAAGTGGATGCCCACCCGGAAGTTCAAGTCCGCCGGAAGCAGGTCCCCCGCCGGCGTGCTCCAAGGGAAGGTCGGGATCGCCAGCCCCGCGAAGCTGTGTCGCATGACCGCGGCGATCGCGAGTTGGGCGAGAAGGAGGAGGACGCAGGCGACCGACAGCGCGCGCCACCGGACTCCCTCCCCGGGCGTCGCCGATGCCGAGCGCTCGATCCACGGGCGGGTGACCGGGAGCACCAGGGCGAGGAGGGTGCAGATGTAGATTTGCGCGAGGCACGCGTGAGCCATCGCGAAGATCCGCCCGACGCTCGTGTTCACCGTCTCGATATGGAGGTGGTCGAGCAGGACGCGGAGGCCGCCGACGAGGGCCTGGGCCAGCACGAGCGCCACGGCGAAGACGGCCAGTCGGCGCAGCCAAGGGCGCGACTCGCGCCGGTGCATGAACACCGCGATGGCGACCGTGAGGAGGCTCATCACCCCGGCGCTCAGGCGATGCGAGTGCTCCGCAAACATCGCCAGATCGGTCAGCCAGCCCGCCGGATTAATCGACCCGTGGGAGAGGGGCCAATCCGGGAAGACCATCCCCGCACCAATGCTGGTCGTGAACGCCCCCAGCATCACGAGCACGAACACCCACGCTCCCGCGAGGGCGGTGAACCACGCGAGCGCGGGTTGATAGGCCGGAGCAGAGGAGGACGCGGACGTCGTCATGGCGGTGAAGGACTCGGGTAAGGAAGCGAGGACGCTAGGGTCGGCAAATGCGTTGACCATTTATTCCTGCGAGGCGGCGCCAGAGCATCGCGCTGCCGTCCGTTTGCGTCTCGGGGCTCGAGGAATGCAGGGCCGCGCGTTTGACGCCGGACGGTTCCGGGGTTCACGGTACAGCGCGCATGATCGCTTCGCTTTCCCGACCGCAATGGATGCAGGTGGCCTTGATCACGGCGGCCGCGCTGGCGCTGTACCTGGGCTTTCGGCTGCTGCCGATCGGCACGAATCTCAATCATATGGACTTCCGGGTGACCGGGGGCAATGCGATCGAGTTCTGCGATCCCGCCAATCCCCAGTTCATTCCCGTGATCGCCGTGCGCTCGCCGGTGTCGATGACCCTCACTTTGGAAACGCCGGCCCGCGCCGGCCAACCTTCTCGCGTCACGGTGCGGCTGGCAACGTCGACCGGCAAGCCCCTCGCGCCCCCGGACCTGCGCATCGAGCACACGCGGCGGCTCCACTTGCTCGTGGTCGACCCCTCGCTCGACGACTACCAGCACCTGCACCCCGAGCCGGGGCAGCGTCCGGGTGACTGGGTCTTCACCTTCACGCCGCGGTTTGGCGGGGAATACCGGGTATTCGCTGATTTCGTGCCGGTCGCCACGGGGCGCGGACTGTATGCGGGGACGGATTTCACGGTCGAGGGCCCCCTCCACGCGGCCGAGACGGCCCGGCCGAGTCCGTCGACCGTCGAAAGGGATGGAGTGCGCTTTCGCCTGAACGTGGGCGAGGGCGTCCTCCGCGCCGGCGTGGCGGCGGATTTGGTCTTCTCGCTGGATCGGACGGATGGCGGCGAGGTGGCGCTGGAGCCGGTGATGGACGCCTACGCGCATCTTGTCGCCTTTGATTCCGGTCGCGGCGGCTTCGCGCACTTGCATCCGATGGATGCGGGCCTCGCGCAGCCTCCGGACCGGCGTCAGCCAACGCTGCGGTTCAAGGTGACGATCCCCGATCCTGGCGCTTACGTCATCTGGGCGCAGGTCGGACTCGGAGGGAGGGACGTCTTTGTCCCCTTCTGGGTCGACGTGCAGGCCTAGCGGACCCCAGCCGCCGGCGGCTAGAACTTCAGGTGTTTGACCGTGAGTCCGCGGTTGATCAGCTGCTTGAGCGAATCGATGCCGATCTTCAGGTGGTCGGTGACGTAGCGTTCGTCGACCTCGGCATCGCTCTCCGACGTCTTCACGCCCTCGGGGGTCATGGGCTGGTCACTGACGAGCAGCAAGGCACCCGTGGGGGTTTCGTTGAAGAAACCGGTCATGAAGATGGTGGCCGTTTCCATGTCGACGGCCATGGCGCGGATCTTCCGGAGGTATTTCTTGAACTTGTCGTCGTGTTCCCAGACCCGGCGGTTGGTGGTGTACACCGTACCGGTCCAATAGTCCCGGGCGTGATCGCGGATGGTGGTCGAGATGGCCTTTTGCAGCGCGAACGCGGGAAGGGCGGGAACCTCCGGGGGAAAGTAGTCGTTGCTGGTGCCGTCCCCGCGGATGGCGGCGATCGGGAGGATCAGGTCACCGATCTCGGCGCGGTGCTTGATGCCGCCGCACTTGCCAAGAAAGAGCACCGCCTTGGGATCGATGGCGCTGAGCAGGTCCATCACCGTGGCGGCGGTGGCGCTGCCCATGCCGAAGTTGATGATGCTGATCCGACCCGCGGTGGCGCTCGGCATCGGCTTGTCGCGACCCCGGACGGGAACGCGGTGCCACTGCGCGAAGAGCTTCACGTAGCGGTGGAAATTGGTCAGGAGGATGTAGTCCCCAAAGCCATCCAGCGGCACTCCGGTGTAGCGCGGGAGCCAGTTGCGGACAATTTCCTGTCGCGTCTTCATGGGAGGGAGGGAGCCGGTTGTGGCGTGGCCACCGGGATGCCGCGGACTATGCGTCGGCCAAGGCGTTGGCGGTATTCAGGTGCTCCGCGCCGGTGAAGCGTTCGGACTGCTCATCGGCGTGGTAGCTGGAGCGGACCATGGCGCCGCTTTCCACGACCCCGATGCCGAGGGAGAGACCGAACGCCTTCCACTGCGCAAACTCGTCGGGAGGCACCCAGCGGTGCACTTTCCAGTGCTGCGGTGTGGGCTGGAGATACTGCCCGATCGTGAGGATGTCGGTGCGGTCGGACGCGATGTCCCGCAGGGTCGTTTCGATCTCGGCCGTCTCCTCGCCGAGGCCCAGCATGATGCCGGTCTTCGTGGTGAACCCGCGTGCCTTGGCGTGGCGAAGCACGAGGCGGGAACGATCATAGCGGGCCTGCACGCGGACCGGACGCTGCAGACGCTCCACCGTTTCGAGGTTGTGGTTGAAGATGTCCGGCTGTGCGTCGAGCACGATGTCCACGTGGTCGAGTCGGCCCTTGAAGTCGGGGACGAGGACCTCGATCGCGGTGTTCGGGTTGCGATGGCGGACGGCGCGAATGGTGGCGGCCCAGACCGATGCTCCCCCGTCCGTGAGTTCGTCGCGGGCCACGCTGGTCAGCACACAGTGGCGCAACCCCATCGTGGCCACCGCCTCGGCGACGCGGGCCGGTTCGCCGAGGTCCAATTCCGTCGGTCGACCGGTCTGGACGGCGCAGAAGTTGCACGAACGGGTGCAGATGTTCCCGAGGATCATCAAGGTCGCCGTCCCCCGCGACCAACACTCGCCGAGATTTGGGCACTGCGCACTCTGGCAGACCGTGTGCAGTCGGTGTTCATCCACCAACTTGCGGACCGCGGTGTAGCCGGGCCCGCTGGGTAGTTTCGCGCGAAGCCAGGATGGTTTGCGTGACGTTTCCATCGTGTGGCGAGAACGTGGGGTCACGACGCGCTTTCCGCCACGAAAAACACACCGACGCGGGGCGTCCTGGTTCGGGTGTTCGTCATTGATTATATAAACATTTCTGCTTCAGCACTTAAAGTAAAAAATGGAATCGTGGGCTCAGGGGTGTCCCGGCTCGCTCGTTCCTCGTCTGAGCGGAGCCGTCAGCCGTCCGTGCCGCCCTCGGCGAAGCCCGTCCAGGCCGACTGGAAGGCTCGGATGAACGCGGCTTGGGTTTCGGCGAAAGACGGGGGCTGCGGGAGTTCGCGGGCAAGGGAGGTCACGGAACCGTCGCTGCTGGGAATGCCGCAGGGCACGATCCCCTCGAACGCGTCGAGGTCGGGGTCGATGTTGAGGGAGATTCCATGGTAGGCGACCCAGCGCCGGACGGCGATGCCGATGGCGGCGATCTTGCGCGACCCGATCCAAATGCCGGTCTTGCCGGGACGGCGTTCGGCGGTCAGCCCCCAGGTGGCCACGGTCGTGATCAGCACGTCCTCCAGGAAGCGAAGGTAGGCGTGAAGGTCGCGTCGCTGGTCCAGCGACACGATGGGGTAAGCGATCAACTGCCCCGGACCGTGGTAAGTGATGTCGCCGCCGCGGCGGGTCTCCACCAGGTCGATGCCGCGACGGACTCGTTCCGCGTCGTCGAGTCGAAGGTTGGCCAAGGCCCCGGCGCGCAGGCCGAGCGTGTAGACCGGTTCGTGCTCGGTGAGCACGAGCGTGTCGGGTACTTCCCCGGCGATCCGCGCGCTAAGGAGGCTCTCCTGCGCGGCGAGGGCCTCACGGTAGCGCGTCCGTCCCCAGTCGACCACGGCGACGGGGACGGCGGGCGGGGAGGCCATGCGGCGCGGAGAGGATGACCGGGCGTCCCGGGCGCTTCAGCGGCCGAGGTAGAGGTCGCGACCGCGGACGAGCGCCTCGATCTTGCGGTCGGCGATGGAGCGCTTGAGCATCCAGAAACCGCAGTCGGGATGGACCCAGCGGACCCGGCCGGGGCCGACCTTGCGCTCGACGGCTTCGATGCGCGCGGCCACTTCGTCGGGGGTCTCGATGTGGTTGACCTTGATGTCGATGACCCCGATGCCGAGGGCGATGTTCTTGTCGATGCCCTTGAGGGCGTCGAGGTCCGCCTTCGGGCGATGGGCGAGTTCGAGGACGAGATGGTCGGTGTGCAGAGCGTTGAGGAAGGCGAGGAGCTTCTTCCAGTTGCCCTTCTGGATGGTCTGGCCGCCGTAGTTGCCGAAGCAGAAGTGCACGGCGCGTTCGGTGCCGCGGTCGATCGCATCGAGCACGAGGTTCATGGCCTTGGCGGCCAGCGGGGCATCGGACGGATTGCCGGGGATGTTGGCTTCGTCGACTTGGATGCAGGAGGCGGGCAGCCCGGGCATCTGCGCGGCAAGGACCTCGCCGAGGGCGAGCGTGAGCTTCTCGAAATCACGGTAGTGATGGTCGAGCAGCGTACGGGCGAGCATGTAGGGGCTCGTCACGGTGAACTTGAAGGGCCCCTGGGCCACGGCGGCGGCGCGCTGGCAGTCGGCGAGGAGATTGAGGGAGCCTTCGCCCAGCGGTCCGACGACCACGCCGGCGGGCTTGCGCCGGAAGCCCATCGGGTGGTGGCGCGAGAACTCATCCGTGACCGACCGGCCGACCGACCCGGAGACGCCGGCCATCGGGCGGATGAAGTACTCGATCATCCCGTTCGTGTCCGGGTGGTTGACGTCGAAGCGGTAGAGTTCGCCGTCGGTCGGGAGGTCGATCCCCGCCTGCCGCTGGATGTCGAAGACGACGCGGGTGGCGTCGATGACCGCCTGCTCGCTGGGGAGGGCGGCGAGCCAGTCCGGGATCGAATACGAACCGACCGTGGTCGTGAGGATGCGTGGTTGGGAACGTTGGGTAGCCATGGAGGAAGAAAGCAGTCGTCGCACATCGGGAACGCGGCGCGTGGTGAGGGGAGAGCGTTAGGCGGGTGACTGGGGGAGGGCGAGCCGGAAAACCGCGGGTTGGCCGGGTAGGGCTGCACACCGGAGGATTGCACTGGGCGCCGGCCCGGACAGACTCGGGCTGTGATCGCCTCGATCGCCTTTCACAACTTCAAGGCGCTGCGCAGTGCCTCGGTGCGGCTGGAGCGGTTCAACCTTCTCATCGGGCCGAACGGGTCGGGCAAGTCGAGCCTCATCGAGGGCATCATGCGGATGGGGGCGCTGGCCCGCCTTCCGCCCAGTGAGGCGGTGCCGGACGGAGAGGGTGGCGGGGACCGCGCGGAGGTGCGCTTCCGTTTGACCCCGCCCTATGCGGCGTGGGAGGTGGTGATGCGGTGTGCGACGCGGGACCATTGCGACGCGTTGCGGTGGATCCATCATGCTGGGCCCGAAAACCCGGTGGAACGGGAGGCACTGCGTGAGCGCCTGCGGAGCGTGCGGCGGTATGAATTTGAGCAGGCGGCGATGGTGCGCGGTGGCGCCGGACTTCCAGACGCCGAGCTCGCTCCGGATGGGGCGAACCTCGCCGCCGTGATTCACCACCGCCGCGTCGCCCATCCCGACGCGTATGAGCGGTGGCGCCGCGACGTGTTGAGGGCGTTGCCGGAGTATGATGCCGTGTCGGCGGAGACGGATGCGGAGGGCAGTGCCGTGATCCGCCTGCGGCTGGTCGAGGAAGCGGAGGTCATCACCCATCAGGATCTGTCGCACGGCAGCCTCTGCGCCCTCGCGATCTTCTGCCTCGCGACCGACCCCTCACCGCCGGCGGTGCTCTGCATCGAGGATCTGGACCGGGGCCTGCACCCCCGGTTGCTCCGGGAGGCGCGGGATGCGCTGTACCGTCTGAGTCACCCGGGCAACGGTGAGGCCCGCCCTGGACATTCCCAGATCGTGGCCACGACTCATTCGCCCTACCTGCTGGACCTCTTCCGCGAGCACCCGGAGGAGGTCGTGATCGCGGAGAAGCACGGCCGGGCGTCGACGTTTCGTCGGTTGTGCGACTGCCCCGACCTCGCCGAGATGATGGCGGGCGTGTCGCTGGGCGACCTGTGGTATTCCGGGGTGATCGGTGGCGTTCCGGAAGAGCCGGAGACCGGCGGTGCGGAGGTGCGGACCGCTCCGGGCGGCGGATCGGGCTCCTGAGTACCGCATGGCCTCCAACGTGTCCTTGCGGGTGGCGAAACTCGCGGTTCTGAGTGAGTCGCCGGCGGATGAGGCGGCCTTCGGGATCCTGATCGAAGCCGTGCTGGAGCGTCCCTTCGTCCGCGTGCGGGCGAATCTCCGTGCGCGGGGCTGGCCCTCGGTGCTGCAGGTGCTGCCGGCGGTGATCCGCCACCTGCACTTCAACACGGATGCGCAGGGTTTGGTGGTGGTGGTGGACAGTGACGACTCAGTCGTGCACACGGAGGCCCATGATGCGCCGGATTACTTTCATCCCCAGTGCCGCATGTGCCGGCTGCGGGCGACCTTCCGCCAGACGGTGAAGCGTCTGCCGCCCGCCCGGGGCCGCGAGCGGGTGCTGCGGGGGGTGGGCGTGGCGGTGCCGGCGGTTGAGGCGTGGTACCTCTGTGGTCGCGACGCGCGCGTCACCGAGGAGGCTTGGGCGAGCGGGCAGGCGCGGGGGGCGCTCCCGTACACGCGCGGCCAGCTGAAAGAGCGCATCTACGGCACCGATCGTCCGAGCCTTGAATATGCCCTCCGCCGGGCGGTGGCGGAGGTGGAGCGGTTCCGCCGGGACACGCGGCGGCTGGAGCACGATTTCCCGGGTTTTGCCTCGCTTGCGCACGACCTGCGGTCGTGGACCCTCGGCTGAAGGCGGCCCCTGCCTACGCCTTGTTGGCGGCGATTCGCTGGCAGGCCTTGAGGTCGAGTTTTCCGGAGCCAAGCACCGGGATCTTCTCGACGCGCACGACGATCCGGGGGACCCAGAGCGCCGGCAATCCGGCTGCGGGCAGGCGCTCGCGCAGCAGGTCCGTCGTCAGATCCGCCGACGTGAGGAGCACCAGCGACTCGCCCTTCTGCGCATCGGGAACGCCGGTCACGACAATTTGTGGGCCGTCGTTTTGCTCGAGCTTGAACGTGTCGGCGATCGCCTGCTCCACCGTGCCGTGCGGGACCATCTCTCCGCCGATCTTGGAGAAGCGGGACAGTCGCCCTTCGATGCTGAGGAAGCCATCGTCGTCGAAGCGACCGAGGTCGCCCGTGACGAACCATCCGTCGCGGAACGAGGTCGAGGTCTTCTCCGGATCATCGAGGTAGCCGCCGAAGACATTGGCGCCGCGGAGGAGGATCATGCCCTGTTCGCTGAAGGGCCGTTCGGCGAACGTGTCGGGATCCACGATGCGGGCGGTCATGCCGGGCAGCAGCCGCCCGACGGAGCCGAGTCGCTTGCCGACCTGGGGTTCGGACGTGCGCGTGAGCAGCGGTGGATGCGGCTGGTTGACGCTCGTCACGGGTGACGTCTCGGTGAGACCATAGCCCTGAAGGATCTCGATGTGATGCTTCTCGAGCGTGGCTTCGTAGAGATCGCGCGGGAGCCGTTCGGCGCCGGAGACCACGAGATCAATCGTGCGGAGTTCCCCGGGCTCGGCCTTCTTGAAGATGGGCCGGAGGAAGGTCGGGGCACCGACGAGGACGGTGGCCTGTTCGTCGCGGATGGCATCGACGATGCGACGGGGCTCCAGCGGACTCGGCACGGTCACGACCCGGCAGCCCCAGATCAACGGGTACCACAGCGTGATGGTGAAGCCGAAGCTGTGGAAGATCGGGAGGCACGCGAGGAGGGTGGCGGTGTCGGGCAGGACGGAGAGGGAGGACAACTGGGTGGAGTTGGCGAGGATGTTGCGGTGCGTGAGCACGACCCCCTTGGGCTCGCCGGAGCTGCCGCTGGTGAAGAGCAGGCCGGCCTCCTCGCGGTCGCCGGTGCGGGGCAGTCCAAAGAGACGGGGAAGCGCCTGATTCGGCAGCAGCCAGGCCGCGAGCAGCCACGGCAGCATCGCTCGCTTGCCGCCGGCGCGGGCGATCTCGTCGCGGAGGTCGACCGTTCGTTCGGGCCAGGGGAAGAGCGGCAGCTTATCCTGCATCGCCTTGGCGGAGATGACGGTGCGGATGCCCGCGATGCGCAGCGAGGCCTCGATCGCGGCCTTGCCGGCGGTGAAGTTGAGGTTGACCGGGACCTTGCCGGCGGAGAGCACGGCGAGGTTGGCGATGGTCGATCCTCCGCCGGGCGGCAGCACGATGCCCACGCGCCTCTCGGCGACGGTGCGCCGGAGGTGGCGGGAAAGTGCCGCGGCGGCGGCGAGCACCTGCGCCGCCTTGATTTCGCGGCGGTCGGCAGTGCGGTCGACGATCGCAATCTGGCCGGGGCGGCGGGCAAGCGAGCGCACGCATTCGGAGGCGAGGTGGCGCCGGAGCGCGGGGCGCTCCTCGAAGGCCGCGCAGCCCAGATCGAGGAGGTTGGTCCGGACGCGTTCGGGCGACGCCTCCTCGGGCGGGATCGGCGGCGCCCACGCCACGAAGACGTCGGTGAGGGTGAGCCGCGGACGCTTGAAGAAGAGCCGGTTGCCCGAGACCGAGAAAATCGATCCCCAGATGCCGTCGTGGTAGGCGGCCACCACCGGCACCCGGGCGCGGCGGGCCATCAGTTCGAATCCCCGGCGCACGGCGAGGAGTTGCCCGGTGCGCGAAATCTGTCCCTCCACGAAGACGCAGACCGCCTCCCCCGTCTCGAGCGCCACCGTGATGCGTCGCGTGCTCTCAAGAGCCTGATGGGGAGCGATCGGGATCGCGCCCGACATGCGGAACGCCCAGTCGAGAAATCCACCGCTGCGGCGCACCTCCTCCGAACCCACGAAACGCAGTCGCCGACGGCAGGCGAGTTGGATGAGGATCGGATCGACGTAGGAGAGATGGTTCGCGACGATGAGCACCCCGCCGGTCGCGGGCACATGCTCCCAACCGCGGGTGCGCACGCGGTAGAGGCAGGCCACGATGGCGCGGCAGATCAGTTCAAGGATCCACGGGAGTTGCGAATGACGGCGGAGCAGCGAACGGTCCATTGGGGTTGGGGAAAGGGGCAAAACCGAACCCCGCGACCGTACGTCACTTGGGTCAAAGCGCAACCGGAGTCCGCCGAAGCCGGCCGGAGCCCCGGCGGCGGTGGAACCGGAGCGCCGGGCGTGGATGGACGAGACTCAGCGGACGACCCGGGCGCCTCCGCCCTTCATCAGCTTCTCGACTTCCTTCTGCGTCGCCATCGAGGTGTCGCCCGGCGTGGTCGACGCGAACGCGCCGTGCGCCGCGCCGTAGTCCACCGCGGCCTGCGGATCATTCTTAGTCAGGAAGCCGAACTGCAGGCCGCTCGCGAAGCTGTCGCCGCCGCCGACGCGGTCGAGGATTTCGAGGTCGGGGTACTTGCGGCTCTCGTGGAACCGACCGTCATGCCAGAGGATCGCGCTCCAGTCATTGCGGGTCGCCGTGGTGACCCGGCGGAGCGTGGTGGCGGCGACCTTGAAGTTCGGGAACTCCTTCACTGCAGTCTCGATCATCGCCTTGAAGGCCTCGGTCTCGATGTGACTGAGGGAATGATCGGCGCCCTTGACCTCGAAGCCCAGCGACGCCGTGAAGTCCTCCTCGTTGCCGATCATCACGTCGACGTAGCGGGCGATTTCACGATTGACCTCCTGCGCCTTCTTCAGGCCGCCGATCGTCTTCCAAAGGGATGGGCGGTAGTTGAGATCGTAGGACACGACCGTGCCGTGGCGCTGCGCGGCCTTGACCGCCTCGATCGCGAGCGCGGCGGTCGACTCCGAGAGCGCGGCGAAAATGCCGCCGGTGTGGAACCAGCGGACGCCCAGCTTGCCGAAGATGTGGTCCCAGTCGAAATCGCCCGGCTTCAACTGGCTGGCTGCCGTGTTGCCGCGGTCCGGCACGCCCACGGCGCCGCGGATGCCGAAGCCCCGTTCGGTGAAGTTGAGCCCGTTGCGCACCGTGCGACCGATGCCGTCGTCCTCGCGCCACCGGATGAAGTCGGTCGCGACCCCGCCCTGCATGATGAAGTCCTCGATCAGGTGGCCGACTTCGTTGTCGACGAACGCCGTGCAGACCGCGGTCCGGAGATTGAAGCACTTGCGCAGCCCGCGGGAGGTATTGTACTCGCCGCCGCCTTCCCACGCGGTGAAGTGGCGCGCGGTGCGGACGCGCGTCTCGCCGGGATCGAGGCGGAGCATGACCTCGCCGAGCGAGATCTGATCGTAGTGGCAGCTGGAGGCGGGCTTCAGGGTGAGACTCATGGCGGGAGGAAAGGCGGGACGCGGGGAGCGGTCGGCAGGCGGAAGGGTGGGTGACAAAGAGGTCCATGCGGCGGGCCGCGGCGTGCGACCGGTCCGACGGGTCTCGGTTGGGGAAGATTACGATGCAACCGGGAATTCGTCCAGCGACCAGCCGGGCTGGCCGCATTCGCGGGCCACCTCGGCGAAGGCCTGGATTTCCGCCGGGGTGAAGAGCAGCCCGCCCGCGCGGGCGGTCCGGCGGGCAAAGTCGGCCTCCAACTGGCCGGGAAGCATGCAGCCTTCATTGCCGTGGCCGAGCACGTCGGCGATGACGGCCTTGACGTTTTCCGTCTGGGAGCGACCCCGGGCGAAGGCGCCGGCGGACAGCGCGTCCGGGTGCATGACCTGGAAAAAGAACGTGCAGGTGTGCTTGTCGCCGTCCTCGACCCAGCGGTTGCGGATCGTGGGGAGGGAGCCGCCGATGAAGCCGCTGACCAACTCGTTCATGAGGGACAGTCCGTAGCCCTTGTGGGCGCCGAAGGGCAGGAGCGACACGGCGGCGGCGGGATCGGTGGTGGGGTTTCCGTCCTTGTCCACCGCGGCCTGTGGCGGCAGGGGCTTGCCCTCGCGCTTGAGTTGCTGCACGCGGCCCATCGCGATCACGGAGGTCGCCCAGTCGATCACGATCGGGAAGCCGATGGCCGCCGTGGTGGGGAATCCCCACGAGTGGGGATTCGTGCCGAGGGTCGGGTGGCGTCCGCCGAACGGCACGACCTCGGCCAGCGCCGCGGTGCAGTTCGTGTAGGCGATGTAACCGCGGCGCGCGGCGTCCATCACATAGCCGCCGCCCCAGAGGTAATGGAACGCGTTGTCGACCGAGACCGTGCCGACTCCGTACTGGTCGGCGAGGCGGATCGCCTCCTCCATCGCGCGATAGGCGGTGGACTGCCCCAGCTTGCGGTTCGCGTTCCAGATGCGCACCGCGGGGAAGCGGCAGGGGCGCTCCTCGATGCGGGCGCCGGGGACGCAGCCCTTCGAACCCGAGCCGAGAACCTCATCGAGGTGCAGTGCCTTCAGCCCGTTGTGCGTGCGGATGCCGTGGCGCGAGGCCTCGGCGCAGAAACGGGCACCTTCGTCGGCCTCATCGGCCAGGTAACCCCGGTGCCGATAGGCGGCGGCGATCAGGGCGTTGTGACGGGACTCGGGGACGACGTGGAAGACTTCCATGGAAAGGGGAAATGGACAGGTAGACTAGGAGAGAACGTTGGCCTGCGCAATCGGCGGGCGTCCGGAGAGGAAACGGGTCAGGTTTTCCACGGCGCACGACGCCTGACGCTGGACGCTCTCGTGGGTGCGGGAACCGATGTGGGGCGTCAGGATCACGTTCGGCAGTCCGAGCAGCGGGTGATCGGCGGGCGGCGGTTCCTGGTCGAGGACATCGGCCGCGTACGCCTTGAGGTGGCCGGATTTGAGGGCGGCGACGAGGGCGGCGAGTTCGATGATTTCGCCGCGGGCGCAGTTGACGATGACGGCACCGCGGCGGATCCGCCCCATGTTGCCGGCGTGAATCAGGTGGCGCGTCTTCGCAGTCAGCTTCGTGTGCAGGGAGATCAAGTCCGCCTGGGCCAGCAGATCGTCGAACGACTCCACGCGGACGATGTCGTGCCAGCGGGCAAAGTCCTCGTCCCAATAGTTGCCGAAGCCAATCACGCGCAGCCCAAAGGCGCGGGCGCGGATCGCGACCTCGCGGCCGATGCGGCCGAAGCCGACGATGGCGAGGGTTTTGCCGCAGACCTCGTTGCCGGTGATGCGGGTCCAGCGACCGGCGGCGACGTGGTTGGCCTCGACGACGAGGTTGCGCACGGCGGCGAGCAGCAGGGCGAAGGTGTGTTCGGCGACGGTGGTGTGATTGACGCCGGGCGTGAAGAGCACGGGAATCCGCAGGTCGGTGGCAGCGGCGACATCGATCTTGTCCAAGCCGATCCCATACTTTGAGACCACCTTGAGCCGCGGCAGGGATTTTTGCAGGACGGCCCGCGTGAGGGCGTCGTCGCCGCAGAGGTAGGCGTCGAACTGCCCGGCCAGTTCGAGCATCTTGGACTCGGGGAGCGGCCCGCGCTCGCGGACCACCTCGAAACCGGCGGCGGCGAGCAAGTCGTGATGCACGCCGGGCGTATCCTGGAACGACGTGGTGGAAAGAAGGACGCGGGTCATGACGGGAAACCGGAGCACACCCGGCCCCCTCCGGGCTGAAAAGCCCGAAGATGCCTAACGTTCACCGGCGGGGAGGCGAAATTCCCGGTTGCGGGCGCGGGAGGCGGCTCCAAGTCTGGCGGAATGCCGGATCATTCTCAGGCCACCCGCCTGCTCCGTCGGAGGTTGGGATCGCGCGTCGCGGTGAGCGACGACGCCCGATTCCGGGCGTCCTTTGACGGCAGCAAACTCTCGTTCCTGCCCGACGCGGTGGTTCGTCCGCGGTCGCGGGAGGAGGTGGCGGCGGTTCTCCGGTTGGCGAACCGTCGGGGCGTCCCGGTGACGGTGCGGGGGGCGGGGACATCGCTGACCGGTTCGGGCTCGCCGGCGCGAGGTGGCTGGGTGCTGGATCTCTCGGGTTGGCGTCGCCTCCGGGTTGACGCGGAGGCGGGCATGGCCCGGGTGCAGGCGGGCGTGGTGGTGGACGACCTGCACCGGGCCGCGGAGGCGGCGGGCTGGTTCTATCCCCCGGATCCGGCGTCGAAGAAGTACTGCACGATCGGAGGCAACATCGCCTGCAATGCGGGCGGCATGCATGGCGGGCGGTATGGCGTGACGCGGGATTTCGTGCTCGCGCTGGAAGGATTCCTCCCGACGGGCGAGTTCGTGCGCTGGGGAACGCCGACGCGGAAGTACGCGGCCGGCTTCAACCTGCGGGACCTCTGGATCGGCAGCGAAGGCATGCTGGGAGTGGTGACGGAGGCGACCGTACTGCTGATTCCGCGTCCGGCGGTGCGTTGGACCCTGCTGACCTCCTTCCCCGACGAGGAATCGGCCCTGCGGGCGGCGCGCCGCCTGTTCGCGGCGCGGGTGCAGCCGGCAATCTGCGAATTTCTTGACCGTTTTAGCGTGGCCTGTGCCGAGCGGGTGAGTGGCCGTCCGGTCTTTCCCGGAGCGGCGGGGTGCCCGGTCATCCTGCTGGAACTCGCGGGTTCGGAAGGGGAGGTGGCCGATGCCCGCCGCGACGTGCTGGCGTGGGCGAAGGAATCGGCGGCGGGATGGCGGGAGGCGGCGGACCGGGCGGAGGCGGAGGCCCTCTGGGCGGTGCGGCGTACCTGCTCCGGCGCCATGTTCGAACTGGGTGACTCCAAGCTCAACGAGGACATCGTCGTGCCCCTTGCGGCCTACGAGCGATTCGCCCGTTTCCTGGAGCGCCTGCGGCGTCGCTCCCGGCTCCCGATTCCGACGTTCGGGCATTTGGCGGACGGAAACCTGCACGTGAACATCATGTATCACGCGGCCGATCGCTCGGAGTACCAGCGGGCCGAACGGACCGTGGTGGAACTGATGCGTGGCGTGGTCGCGCTCGGGGGGGCGATCTCCGGGGAGCACGGCGTCGGCCTGGCCAAGTCGCCCTTCTTGGGTTTTCAGCACGGTCCCGCCGAAATCCGGGCCATGCAGGCGATCAAGCGCGCGCTGGATCCTCAGGGTATCCTGAATCCGGGAAAGATGTTCACGCCCTTCAAGGTCTGGGAGCACCCGCGGCTGCGCTTGCGCCTGCCCTGGGACCACAAGTGACGCAGCCGTGCCGTCCCGGGCCGGCGAGTGGGGCGCGGCGGACGCATCCTGATCGGAGCGCCCTCGCGCCCCGCGTCGGCGGAGCGGAGCTTCGGGGCACCCCGCGAGCCGGCTTCACGGCACCGGTTTGGGGCGGGTCAGCGTTTTTTCTTTGCGCACGGTTTTCCCGGCGTCTCAATCATTCGCTTCCGCATGCATCTCAAGGCGCTCAAGCTTCACAGCTTCAAGTCATTTGCCGACCCGACCACCCTGCGATTCGAGCCCGGCGTGACGGCGGTCGTCGGTCCCAATGGCTGCGGCAAGTCGAACATCGCGGATGCGATCCGCTGGGTGCTGGGTGAGCAGAGTGCGAAGGCGCTGCGGGGTGGGCGGATGCAGGACGTCATCTTCGAAGGTGCCGACACCCGCAAGCCGGCGCAGCTGTGCGAAGTGTCGCTGCTCCTGACGGACTGCGAAAAGCAGCTCGGCAGCGAATTCCACGAGATCGAGATCATGCGTCGCGTGCACCGCGACGGCCAAGGCGAGTACTTCTTCAACGGGCAGGCCTGCCGCCTGAAGGACATCCAGAAGCTCTTCATGGACACCGGCATTGGCCGGACCTCGTACTCGATCATGGCGCAGGGCCAGATCGACCAAATCCTTTCCTCCAAGCCGGAGGAGCGACGGGCCGTCTTCGAAGAGGCGGCGGGCATCACGAAGTACAAGTCGCAGCGCCGCGAAGCGCTGCAGAAGCTGGCGCTGACGGACCAGAACCTGGCGCGCGTGGCGGACGTGATCGGGGAGGTGGACCGGCAGATTGGCTCCCTGCGCCGTCAGGCCGCGAAGGCGCTCCGTTACAAGCGACTCCAGCACCGGCTGCGGCACCTTGCACTGGCGCAGGCGGGGCACCAGCACGCGGAGTTGACGGCTGCGCTGGCGGTCCTGGAGACGCAGGTGATCTCCCTGCGGGCGGCGGCGGAGACGCGCCGGGTTGAGCTTCAGCAGCGGCAGAGCGCGCTGGAGGAGAAGCGCACGGAGCGTTCGCGGCTCAACCAGCGCGTCCAGGAGGCTCAGGAGTCGGTCTACTCAGTGCGCTCGCGCAAGGAGCAGGCCGAGAATCAGGCGAACCTCGCCCAGATCAAGCGGTCGGGCCTGATGGAGCGCCTGGAGTCGTCGCGGGACAGCCTCGGTGAACTGGAGATGCAGCTGCGCGAACTCGCTTCGCAGGTGGACAGCGGGGCGAGCGACAAGCAGCAGCAACTGACGTTGCTGGGCAGTTCGGATGACGTTTTTCAGCAGCGCAACCGCGACCTTGCGATCGTCGAGGGTGAACTTTCGAAGCATGAGCAGGACCTCCAGCAGGCGAAATTCCAGACCCTTCAGCACGAGAGCACGGTGGCCCGGCTGAGGGCGGACACGACCAGTCACGAGGTTGACCAGAAGACGAGCGCCCAGCGGCATGACGCCGTGGTGCAGGAGATCGAGGCGATCCGCGGCCAGCAGGCGGCCGCGCAGGCGGCGGCGGCGGAAGTCGAGGCCCGCCTCGAGGGCGTGATGGGGGAGAAGGCGCGGGCGCACGCGGAGGCGTCGGCCGCGCAGGACGAGATCTCGGTGGTGACGCGCGAGTTCCGGGAGGCCCAGCGCCGGCTGCAGGAGATTGACCGGGGTCTCGCCCAGCGCAGCGCCCGGCTCAAGCTGCTCCAGCAATTGCAGGATCGATTCGAGGGCTTTGGCGAGGGGGCGAAAGCCATCCTGCAGGGCCGGCTCGAAGGCGTGCTCGCCGGGGCCAAAGTCAGCCCGGTCATGCAGGGACTCGATGTCCAACCCGAGTGCGCCCGCGCGCTCGAGGCGCTCCTCGGCTCCGCCGTCGAGGCGATCGGGGTGGTGGACCTCGACACGGCGGAGCGGTTGCTCCGCCAGCTTGAGCAGGAGCAGGTGGGCGCGGCGGTCCTCCGCGTCGCCGCCGGCGCACCCGCTTGCCCGGCGCCGGCCGAACTGCCCGCCGGGCTGATGCGGGCGGACCATGCCCTGACGTCGTCGGTCCCGGGTCATCCCGCCGTCGCCCTCCTCGAATCATGCTATGTCGCGGACGACCTCGGGGCGTTCCTTCGTTTTTGGCAGGCGACGCTGGCGTTCCCGTTCCTCGCGGTTGCGACCCGATCGGGGCAGTTGGTGGACCGCCGCGGACTCGTTTACGGAGGACACCAAAAGAAGGCGGCGACCGGCATCATGCAGCGCGAGGTCGATCTCCGGGAGACGGCGCGGGCGGTGGCCGACGACCAGCAGAAACACGACGCGCAGCGTGGGGTCATCGAAGGCCTGCAGGCGCGCCTCGTTGAACTCGAATCGCGCGTGGAACAGTGCCGGCAGGACGTGCTGCTGGCCACGCAGAGCCTGGCGGCGGTGCAGCAGGAGCACCGCGGCGCGGCTAGGACCTTGGAGGAGATTGCGCAGCGTCTCGCGCGGAAGGAGTCCGAGGTGGCGGCGCTTGATCAGGCGCGTCATAAGGCGGACGTGCGCTTTGAACGCGCGCAGCGCGGCTTGGCGGAGGCGACAGCCGCGGCGGAGGCGCTGCGGCAGCGCATCCACGAGGGCGAGATCCGGCTGGGGGAACTGCGCACCGACCGCGACGTCAAGCGGGAGTCGTTGGCGCAGGCCCGCCTCGAACTGGCGGAGCGGCGGCAGCGTGTCGAGGTGCTGGACCGAGGACTGGCGGACATGGAGCGCCGGCGCAGCCAGTTGGCGGAGTTGCTCGTGCAGCGCCAGCAGGAGATCGAGGTCTGGGGCGAGCAGGTGGCCGACCTTGAAGCGGCGTCGGAGCGCGAACGCGCGGAGGCGGCTCGCCTCGGCGAGACCCTGGTCATCTCCCAAGGCCAGGTGGAGCAGGTCCGCCGCGAACTCGTGGCCCTCGAGCAATCGATTTCCGGCGTGGAGTCGGGTCAGTTCGACATCCGCAATGAAGCGGACCGCGCGCAGGCGGAGTTGAGCCGGTGCGAGATCAAGCTGGCGGAGAGCCGGCAGCGCGCCGCCTTCATCGAGGAGGACGTGCAGCGAGAATTCCAGATTCGCGTCGGGACCTACGACTGGCGGGCCATCCTGTGGAAGGCCGACGATGAATCGGCGGACCTCCGGCCCCTTGACCTCGACGAGGACGACGACGAAGCGGCGGGCGCGGCCGCCGCGCCTGAGGCGACCTCGTCGGCGGCCGATCCTGCGGCCGCCCCCGCGGCGGCGGGGTCTGCGGGAGAATCCGGAGCAACCGAGGCGGCGCTCGCCAGCCCCTCGCCGCGGCGGCGCCGGAAGAAGGCCGTACGTCCGGAGGCGACCGAGGAGACGCTCGCCGAATGGGTGGCGAACACCGACTGGGGGGCGGTCCGGACCGAGATCGAGGCCCTCCGCCAGCGGGTCGCCTCGATGGGCGCCGTCAACCTCGTCGCGATCGAGGAGTACGCCGACCTGAAGCAGCGCTACGACTTCCTGAAGTCGCAGAACGACGACCTCGTGCGGGCGAAGACCGCGTTGCTGACGATGATCGACGAGATCAACCGGACCTCGCAGCAGCAGTTCGCGGTGACCTTTGAGCAGATCAAGAAGAACTTCGTCTACACGTTCCAGACGCTGTTTGGCGGCGGCGTGGCGAACCTTGAGCTCGTGCAGGCGGAGGACATCCTCGAGAGCGGCATCGAGATTGCGGCGCAGCCGCCCGGCAAGAAGCTCAAGTCGATCCTCCTCCTCTCCGGCGGCGAGCGCGCGCTGACGGCCGTCGCGCTGCTGTTTGCCCTGTACATGGTGAAGCCTTCACCCTTCTGCCTGCTCGATGAGTTGGACGCGCCGCTCGACGAATCGAACATCGGCCGCTTCACCGAACTGCTCAAGCGCTTCGTGCATGAGTCGCAATTCATCATCATCACGCACAACAAGCGCACGGTCTCGGCGGCGCAGGCGATCTACGGGGTGACGATGGAGGAGCGCGGGGTATCCAAGACGGTTTCGATGCGCTTCAATCACCTCGTCGGCGACACGGAGGTCGCGTCGCCGAACGTCGCCGAGGCGGTGCGGGGGGCGAAGACGGCGGCGGGGGCCTAGCCTCCCGGGGGAGTGCGGATGCTGGAGGGGCTTCGGAGGTTGGTTTCCCGGGCCACCTCCCGCTCCGCGGGAGAGTGGGGGGAAGCGCGCGCGGCGGCGTGGTTGGAGCGGAGGCGAGGCTTCCGTCTGCTCGCGCGGAACTGGCGCAGCGCGGCGGACCGCCGGTGCGAGATCGACCTCGTCGCCCGCGACGGGGAAGTCCTCGTGTTCGTCGAGGTGAAGACGCGAGCGGCGGGCTCGTTGGTGGGCGGGTACGCGGCGGTGAATGCCCGGAAACGACGGGCCCTCGCGCGGTCGGGCGAGGCCTACCTGCTCGCGCTGCCACCGGCGCGCCGACCGCTCGCCTACCGCTTTGACGTGGTGGAGGTTGACGACCCCGGTGAAACGCGCCGTGCGCGGGAGGCGGAGGACGGGGTGCGGCACTACGAGAATGTTCCGATCTTTCCCGCCAGCCGGGGCCGCTAGCGGCGGGGAAACAAACGCTTGCTTCGGATGCGGGGCCGATCGACAAATTCCGGTTCTCCATGGCCGACACTCCGCCGCGACATCCCTTTCTGCAGGGCTTGAGCAAGCATCGGGGAGCCCCGCCCACCGCGGTGGTGATCTTCGGGGCCTCGGGTGACCTGACGATGCGGAAGCTGATCCCCGCCGTCTACAACCTGGCGACGGACAACCTCCTGCCGGCCGACTTCCATCTCGTCGGCTTCGGGCGGAAGCCGATCCCCGACGAGGCATTCCGGACCCTTGCGGGTGATGCCGTCCGGGAATTCTCGCGGCGGGAGATGAACCCGGAGGTCTGGGGCCGGGTCGCTTCGCGGACCACGTACGTGGCGGGTGCCTACGACGACCGGGCGGCCTTCGACCGGCTGGCGCAGCACCTCGACGACATCGAGCGGCGACTCGGCCGGGAGGTGCAGCCGCTGTTCTACATCTCGACCCCGCCCTCGGTCTTCGACGCGGTCCTCCAGAATCTCGGGGCCAGCGGGCTCGCGGCGCGGCACCTCGGCAAGCCGCATCATGCGAAGGTCGTGATTGAGAAGCCCTTTGGGCGGGACCTCGCCTCGGCGGTGGAGTTGAACCGCGTGATCCGCTCCGTGCTCGAGGAGCATCAAGTGTATCGGATCGACCACTATCTGGGCAAGGAGACGGTGCAGGACCTGTTGGTGCAGCGTTTCGCGAACGCGATCTTCGAGCCCCTGTGGAACCGGACCTTCATCGACAACGTGCAGATCACGGTCGCCGAGGAGGTGGGGGTCGGTTCCCGCGGAGGGTACTACGAGCAGAGCGGGGCGCTGCGGGACATGATTCAGAACCACACCATGCAGCTCCTCGCGCTGACGGCGATGGAGCCGCCCGGCTCGCTTGATCCGGAGGCGGTGCGGGACGAGAAGGTGAAGGTGCTGAAGGCGATCCAGCCGCTGCGACTCGGCCCCGGAGGCGACGTTGCCCGGGCACAGTACGCGGCCGGCCTGCTCGGCGGGCGTCCGGCCCGCGGCTACCGCGAGGAGGAGGGCATCGCCGAGGATTCGGCGACCGAGACCTACGCCGCGATTCGGCTCTCGATCAACAACTGGCGGTGGCAGGGCGTTCCGTTCTACCTGCGTTCGGGCAAGCGCATGGCGCGCCGGGTGACGGAGATCGCGATCCAGTTCAAGCGCCCCCCGGGAACCCTCTTTGCCGAAGGGGACCGCTTCAACCTCGCGCCGAACACGCTCGCCTTTCAGATCCAGCCCGACGAAGGCCTCAACCTCGTGCTCAACGGCAAGGTGCCCGGTCTCGAGACCCGGACCCAGCCGGTGAAGATGAACTTCCGGTACAGCGCGACGTACGGGTCGAACACCCCCGAGGCCTATGAACGGTTGGTGCTCGATGCGATGATCGGCGACGGCACCCTGTTTATCCGCGGCGACGAGGCGGAGACCTCGTGGCGCCTGTACACGCCGGTTCTCGAGGCGTGGGCGGCGGCGGGGCGCGGAGGCATGGATGCCTATGCCGCCGGCTCCTGGGGTCCGGCGGCGGCGGAGCAACTCCTGCTTCGCCCGCACCATCACTGGCGGAAGCCCTGAGGCGCGAGGATTCCGCCTGACCCGCGATGTCCGCCGTCTTTGATGCCCTGCCGGGGGTGGAGGTGAAACCTGACGCGATCTCGCGCGGCCTTGCGCAACTGTGGGCGCGCGAGTCGAGCGAGGCGGTGGGGGCGGTGGAAGACGTCCGGGCGACCCAGCTCAACCTTGTCCTCCACCTCGGGTTCGGGACGACGCCGGAGGATGGGTGTGCGCAGTTCGACACGGCGCTGCACTTCGCCCGGCGGTACCCGTGCCGCGTGGTGGTGCTCTGCCCGCTCCGTGATGATGCGGGCGCGAGCGGCCTGCGGGCGAAGCTGTACGGCGAATGCTTCCTTGGCCGGGCGAAGGGCGACACGCGCTGCGTGGAGTTCGTGGCGCTGAGTTACCCCCGGGCGGCACGGGTGTTCCTCGAAAACGCCGTCTCGCTCTGCCTCTCGGTCGACTTGCCGCTCTACTACTGGGCGCATCGTTTCACGTTCAGTTCCAAGCTGGCGGACTACCAATACCTCCTGCGGAACTCGGAGCGCTTCATCCTCGACTCGGCCCTCGTGCCGCAGGACGCGCTCACGCACCCCTGGCCGCGCCCGGATGCAGTGCGTGACCTGGCGATGGCGCGTCTGCTCCCGGTGCGCCAGTCGATCGGCCAGTTCCTTGCCGCCACGGCTCCGGCAACCCTGGTGGCGGGGCTGGACGGTGTTGAGGTGGAGGCGCATGCGTCCCTGCAGGCGGAGGGGCACGCCCTCGGACGGTGGGCGGCGGAGCGCCTGGTGGCCTGCGGGGCCGCGGCGGCGGAGACTGCGCCCGCGGTGCGGGTCGTGGACGGCGGCGGGGAGCGCCGGCTGGCGCTGGAATTTCGTTACCGCTTCGGGCAGCGTTTCCGCTGGCAGGCGGACCTGCACTCGGGCGCGGCGACCTTCCTCGCCCAACTCGGCGCGACACAGGTCACGCTGCCCACCGTCGTGAGCCTCCTCTCTCCCGACGTGGCCCTCGCGGAGGCGATGTTTTTCTGAGCGCGGGGCGACCGGCGCGCCGGGGGATTTCCATGGAACTGACAACCGATTACGGACGGGTGGTAGTGGCGCCGAGGGAGGCGCTCTTCGCGCGCGTCGTGGCTCTCGCCGACGCGCAGCGGCGCCGGCGGGCGTCGCGGCACTTCACGTTCGCGCTGAGCGGGGGACAGACGCCGCAGGACTGGTGCCGCTGGGCGGCGGTTCCGGGCGTGCTCTCCCCGCCGTGGATCGAGGAGACGCACTTCACGGTGAGTGACGAGCGCATGGTCCCGCTGAATGATGCGCAGAGCAACTTCGGCAACGCCGAACGACTGCTGCTCGCGCCCCTCGGGGTGCCGCGCGAGCACCGCCACCCGTGGGTCGTGGCGTATGAACCCGCCGCGGCGGCGGAGGCCTACCGACGAACCTGGATGATTCTCGGGGGACCGGGGGCGGCGTATGACTTGTGCATGCTGGGGCTGGGCGATGATGGGCACACCGCTTCGTTTTTCCCCGGCACGCCCCTGTTTGAGGACTACGGAGGTCTGGCGTTTGCGGCGGTGAATGCCGGTGCGAAGGGCTGGCGCCTGACGATCACCCCGACGGGCCTGCGGACCTGTGGAGCGATCGTCGTCCTCGTGCTCGGTGCCGGGAAGGCCGAGGCGCTGCGCCGGGTCCTGCGCGGCACTGAGGAGTGGAGTCAGGTTCCCGCCAAGATTCTTTCGACCGTGTCGGATCGCGTCACGTGGCTCGTGGACGACACCGCGGCGGCACGGCTCTAGGCACCGACGCGATCAAACTCCACCGCCGGTCGCGCTGGCCCGAAGCCGGTGGACGGGGCTGCCGCGCAAGTCCCGGCTACGCGGAGACGGGCGGGGAGCGGAGGGTTGGACCCGAACCCGAACCCGGATCCGAGGCCGGGGACGCTCCCTCGGCGTGCATCCAGTGCTTGAAGTCCCGGATCTGCCTGGGCCCTCCCAGCACCAGGAGTTCGTCGCCGGCCTCCAGCGTCTGGCTGGCGAGTGGGTTGATCCGGCGGTGACCGTTCCGGCCGTGGCCGGCGATGAGCACCCCGGTGTGTCGATGAATCTGGAGTTCGGCGAGCGATCGTCCGACGTGGGCGCCCGCGGGCACCCGGAGCGTCTCGAGTCGGGCTTCGTCGAAGGCCGGCGTGCCGGACGGAGGTGTGAGCGCAGTCAGCGCCTCGCGCGCCCGCTCAATCTGCTCCTGCGTGCCGAGGAGCAGCAGGCGATCTCCGCCGTAGAGCACCTGGCTCGGCTCCGGAGCGATGAGCGTCGCGCCGTGCCGGTGGATCTCCATGATCGAGCAGCCGAAGCGGGAGCGGACGCGGAGGTCCGCGATGGTCCGCCCGCCGCAAGCGGCGCCCTCGGGCAGCACGCACTCCTGCACGTTGATCTTCCAGTCGCCCGGGGTGGCCAGCCACGCCGGAGCCGGCCGTGTTGTGCCCTCCGGGCTTTCGCCCTCTCCCGCCGCGGGGGAGCGGAACACGTCGCCGAGCGTATCCTCCCAGCGGCTGTGCCAGTAGATCATGCGCCGCGAGAACACGGCCACCGCGCCGCCAAGGACGATGGCGACGATCAGCCATGCCCAGCGCGGCAAGCTCTCCGTCGGAACGATGCGGGCGAGCCAGGAAGCCATCGCCACCGCGCTGACGACCTTGAGGGCCGCCTCGATCACCTGAGCGGACAGGCGCGTATGCCGCGACGCCTCCTCGGCAAAGATCATTCCGACCGCCGCGAGGTTTCGCCAGATGGCGATGAGCGGGATGATCACCACGAGGCCTATGGTGATCCAGAACGAGAGCACCACCCGGCCCGGATCAAAGCCCTCCAGCCACCCGAACTCCCGGATCCCAGCCAGAATCCGCTCCGAAAAGATCAGGAGGCCGGTCACGAACAACGCTTCCAGCCCGATCTGGATCAGCCGCCGCTTGCTCAACTGCCACCACTGGCCGCCGCGCACCGAGGTGATCTGCAGCAGCCAGTCGCGGTAGGTGCCGAGCAGTCGGGTGAGCCAACGCGGCTCGATGCGCTCGACGAACTCGAGGATCCCCGCGGCGTGGCGATTCAGGACGGGCGAGACGAGGACCGTGAGGAGTGAGACGCCGACGGCGATCGGGTAAAACGTCTTCGGCAGGACGGCGGACGCCACGCCCAACTGGGCGATGACGAACGTGAACTCGCCCAGCGGCGTGAGCGCAAGCCCCGCCCGGAGGGCTTCGCGGTGGGGCGTGCCGACCAGGATCAGGGCGAACGACGTGGCGAGGGTTCGGGAGAGCAGCGTGAAGACGCCCAGTCCGAGGATCCATCCCCACACCTCCGCAAGCATGCGGACGTCGATCATCATGCCGATCGAGACAAAGAATACGCTGCTGAAGATGTCGCGCAGGCCAGTGAACGCGCGGCCAATCCCGCGGCTCTGCGGCATCTCGGCGACGATGGCCCCGAGGAGGAAGGCCCCGAGGGCGAGCGAGTAGCCGGCGCGCACGGCCAGCAACGCCATGAGAAGCAGTACGCCCGCCACCGCGATCGTCTGGAGCTCGGGATCCGCCCGCGCTTCAAGGCGACGGAGCAGGCGCGGCACGAGGAAGAGCCCGGCCATGACCAGCAGGACGACGAAGGCACTCAGGCTCCCGAGCAGTCCGACGAGCCCCCCCGGCGCCTGATCCGAGCCCGCCGCGAGGGAACCGAGGACGGCGAGCATCACCACGGCCACCACGTCCTCCAGCACCGTGACCGTCAGGGCGAGTTGGCCGGCGCGATCATGCTCCAACTTCAACTCATGCACCACCTTCGCGATCACAGCCGAGCTGGAGACCATGAACATCGCCGCGGTGAAGAGGCTTTGATCGGCCGTCCAGCCGACCGTGAGGCCGAGGATCTGCGTCAGGTTCAGGACGAAGAACGCCCCGAGCCCCGTCGCGACCAAGGTGGTGGCTCCCATCAGGCGCAATCGGGAGAGGCTCAGACCGAGGCCGATCGCGAACATCAGGAAGATCAGCCCGATCTGCGAGAGCGTCTCGATCCGGGCGACGTCGAGCACCAGCGAGAAGGGGGGCGTGTAGGGACCGACGGCCATCCCGGCGAGGAGGTAACCGACGATCACCGACAAGCCGAGGCGTCGGCAGATCGAACCTGCCACGGCCGCCGCGAGCAAGACCACCGCGAAGTCCTGGATGAAGTTGATCCCGTCCATGCGCGCGCGGAGTGAAAGGTCGAGCGAGGGGAAACTCAACCCGGAGTTGCTGAAACCCGACCGGTTCCGTCCGGCAGACCCATGCTGTCCGGGGTTGAACCCGTGTCGCCGTCGTCCCTAGGCTCGTCGCATGCCCCTTCGTCACCCGGTCTTGGCGTGTCTCATCGGCTTGGTCCTCGCCGTCTCGCCCTTGGCTGGGCATCCGGCGTCCACTGAACTGACTGCGGCCGCCCGGGCTTTTCTTGACTCGCTCGATCCGGCGCAGCGGCAGCGGGTCACGTATCCGCTTGCCGACGCTGAGCGCGAGAACTGGCACTATGTGCCGCGGGACCGCAACGGGCTCCGCCTGAAGGATCTCACGCCGGGACAGCGCGATCGCGCGATCGCCCTGTTGCACGCGGGATTGAGCGAACGAGGTCGGGCGCAGGCCGAGGCGATCATGAGCCTCGAGCAGGTGCTCTTCGAGATCGAGGGGCGTTCGCATCGGGATGCCGGGCTCTACACGGTCACGCTCTTCGGTGAACCCTCCGAACAGGCGTCATGGGGGTGGCGGGTGGAGGGGCACCACCTCTCGGTGAACTTCACGCTGGTGGGAGGGCATGCCATCGCCACGACGCCGTCATTCTTCGGCGCGAACCCGGCCGAGGTGCGCTCCGGTCCGCGGCAGGGCTTGCGCGCCCTCGGCGAACTGGAGGACTTGGGCCGCGAGTTGGTGCGGGCGCTCACGCCGGCGCAGCAGCAGCGGGCGATCCTGCCGATCAAGGTGCCGTCCGACATTCTCACGACCAACCAGCGCCGGATCGCGCTGTCCGCGCCGGAGGGGCTCGCGGCGTCCGCGATGAATGCCGCGCAGCGGAAGGTGCTCGAGCAGATCGTCCGGGCCTACGTCTTCCGCCATCGTCCCGATGTCGCCCAGCAGGAGTTGGAACGGATCACCGCGGCCGGTTGGGAGACGGTTCACTTCGCGTGGGTTGGCGGACTCGAACCCGGCGTCGGGCACTACTACCGCGTGCAGGGGCGGACCTTTCTGATCGAGTACGACAATACGCAGAATAACGCGAACCACGTCCATGCGGTATGGCGCGATGCGGAGCGGGATTTCGGGCGCGATCTGCTGCGGGAACATTACGAACGCGATCCGCACGGCGCGGACGCCGCCGCGACTCCTCGCGCCGCTCCGGGCGCGTGGCCGTCCGCCTCGGTCCTCGCACCGAAATGAGGGTGCGCCGCTTCGGCAGGCGTTCGACGCGTTCGCCGTGAAATCACCCCGGGCCTAGCACCGACGCGAGGGTGCGCCTCGACCCGGAGGCGCAGGGGGCCGGAGGTGTGGAGGCGTGGCATCCCATCAAGATCGCGACACGATAGGAGGAACTTGCCGCAAGAGTCTGAAAATAAGAGGTTTAATTAATAATCGCTGGATCTCGCTTGCCCGGATCTCGGCTTGGTGTTCGTCTGAACCATGGTTCAAATGAACAGATTGCTTTCTCCCCGTCAGGAGGAAATCCTCGGTTTCATCAGTGAGTATCAGCGGGTGCACGTGGTGCCGCCGTCGACGCGGCTGATTCAGCGGCAATTCGGCTTTGGTTCGCAGACGTCGGTGGTGAGGCATTTGCGCTCCCTCGCGGCGAAGGGGGCGATCGAGCAACTGGCCGACGGCTCGTGGGGACGGCGGGCGCGGGAGGTGCAGGGTCTGATCGAGGTCGCGCTCTTCGGCAGCATCCCGGCGGGTGAACCGATTCTCGCCGCGCAGGAGGTCCGGGGGGCGGTGGGCGTGGATCCGGCCGTCTTCGGGATCAGCGACTCGGCGCGCTCGCGAATCTGGGCGCTGGAGATCAAGGGGGACTCAATGATCGGAGCGCACATCTGTCCCGGGGACATCGGGCTTTTTGAGAGCCGCGAGCCGCGGCCCGGCGAAATCGTCGCGGCGCTGATCGACGGACAGACGACCTTGAAGCGTTTCGAGCGGGTCGACGGGCGGGCGATCCTGCGGGCGGAGAACCCGGCATACCCGGACCTCATCCCGGCGGAACACCTCGAAGCCCAAGGGGTGCTGGTGGGCCTCCTGCGTCGGGGGTCGCGTTGAACCGACGGCGGAGGCCCGATGCCGCAGGAGGATTTCTGGGACGATGCGCGGGATGCGGCGGGAGACGCTCCGACGGAGGGGGCGCTCGACTCCCGCAGCGGAGAGTCGCCTGGGCACCGCGACCTGAAGCGACGGGCGTTGGCGTGGGCGCTCGACGGTGGGTTTGTCCTCGCCGCCTGCGAGGTCCGTGTGCCGCGCAGCCGCTACCGCGCCGACGTGGTGGCGGCAACCCGCGGCCTGGCGTCGGGCAGGGGAACCGTGGCCGTCTTCGAGTGCAAGCAGTCCCGGGCGGACTTCCTGCGTGACGAGGCGGAGGAGCCGACGGTGCGGGAGGCGGCGCGGACGGCGGCCGACCGCCTGCGGTTGCTGCGCGAGGCGATCGGAGCGCACCGGCCCGACCTGCGGCGCGGAACCGGACTCTTTCCCGAGTGGGACGACGTCGACCTGCGGGGCCTGCGGCACGCGACGCTCGACCGCCTTGAACGCGAGGTGCGCACGCTGCAGCGCGGATTGCAGCACCGCGTGAAATTCGCCCGGCTCCGACGCTACCAGGTGGCGGACCACTTCTATCTGGTGACCGCGCCGGGCATCGTTGCCGCGGGCGAGGTGCCCGACGGCTGGGGCTGGCTGGAGGCGTCCCCCGCCGGTGCCGCGCTCCACCGGCGCGTCGCGCCGGTGCGAAGTGCGGTGCCGCCGGAACTGGGGGCGCTCTGGCTCGAGTCGATCGCGCTGTCCGGGTCGCGGGCCAGCCGTCGTCTGCTGGGGCCCGCCCGCGCCGGCTAGCCTTCCTTCGGTTCGAAGCGGCTCAGGGCGCGGTTCTTCTTCAGCGCCGCTGCGGGCGCGATCCGGCCGTTCATCGCGAGGTAGACGCCCGGGGGCAGCACCTGCAGCGCACCGATCGCGCACCCGAGGTTGAACAGCGCGTCACTGGAGCGAAAACGCGCGGGCAGCATCGCGCCGGTCAGGACGATCACCTTGCCCTCAATGCCCGCCAGTTCCTTCGCGGTCTCGGTCATGGTGTCCGTCCCATGGGTGATCAGCACGTGCGCCTCGGGCGCGGCAAGCACCCGCGCCCGCACCAGAGCCCGATCCTCGGCGGTCATGGCGAGGCTGTCCTTCTGGAGGACCGACTCCACCACGTAGTCGAGCGTGACGTTAGCCTCCCGGAGCAGGGGGGCGACTTGGGGCTCGCCGACCTCGTAGGTGCTGGCGGCGTCGAAGTACACCTTGTCGATGGTGCCACCGGTGGCGAGGACGCGAAACGTCACGGCGAGGCAGGGGTTGAAGGGGAGTGAGGAGCGACGCGTGCCGTGGACGAACCGGTCGTCTCGGACGAAGCGGAGAGCTCGGACGGCTCGCTCTGGCGGGTCGCTTCCATCATGAGCGAGTGCTCGGTCCACTCCCCGACAGGGCGCGCAGGGCCGAGGATGCCGCGCGCCATGACGGCAATGCGGTCGCAGATGCCGAGCAGTTCCGGGAGGTAGCTGCTGATCACGAGAACGGCCTTGGGCGCGCGACCGGTCGTGGCGTCGCCACGGGCGAGCGAATCGATCAGGCGGTAGATCTGAGCCTTGGATCCGACGTCGATCCCGCGCGTCGGCTCGTCCAGCAGAAGGATGTCGGCATCGTGGTGAAGCAGTCGGGCGATCGCGACCTTCTGCTGGTTGCCGCCGGAGAGATCCTGGACGGGTTGGCCGGCATCGCGGCACTTGATTGGGAATGATTCGATCCAAGGCCGGCAGGCTTCGCGTTGGAGCGACGGGCGCACGAGACCCCACGGGCCAAGACCCCCGAGCCGGGTGAGGGTGAGGTTGTCGGCGATCGAAAGTGACTGGGCCAGACCCTCCTGCTTGCGATCTTCGCTGACGAGACCCAGTCCCTGACTCCACCGCTCGCGCGGCGAGGCGGGACCCGAGTGGGTGCCGACTCGGATCCTGCCCTGCCGGACCGGAGCGAGACCGAAAAGGGACCGAACCATCTCGGTGCGCCCGGCGCCGATCAGCCCGGCAACTCCCACGACCTCGCCCCGATGCAGCGCGAGTGACGCGGAGCGGGGAAGCGGCGCGCCGCCGAGTTGGTCCAGTTCAAGGACCACCTCGCCGGGAGACCGAGTGGAACGCGGGTAGAGATCGCCCACCTCGCGGCCGACCATGAGCGCGATGATCCGATCGACGGACACCTCGCCGACGCGACCGTGGCCGACGGTTTCGCCATCGCGCAGGACGGTGAAGCGATCGCAGAGGGCGGAGACTTCCTCGAGGGCGTGGCTGATGTAGATGATGGCGATGCCGCGGTCGCGCAGCCGGCGCACCAAGGCGAAGAGTTGGTCGACATCGCGGCGGGTGAGCGAACTGGTTGGCTCGTCGAGGACGAGGATGCGGCAGCCCACCGCCACGGCGCGGGCGATTTCGACGAGTTGCTGGTGGGCGACGGGCAGGTCGCCGACCCGCGTCGCGGGGTCGAGTCCGGGCAGGCCGACCTCCTGCAGGGCCCGCTGGGCGGCGGCGCGCACCTCGTTCCAGCGGACGAATGGTCCGCGGGTGGGCTCGATCCCGAGGAGAATGTTTTCCATCACGCTCAAGTCGGGCGCGAGGGCCAGTTCCTGGTAGATCATGCACACGCCGAGGGCGCGGGCGTGGAGCGGGTTGGCGGGGGCGAACGGCACGCCGCCCAACTCCATGTGTCCGTCGTCGGGAGCGCAGGCGCCGGACAACGTCTTCATCAGCGTGCTCTTGCCGGCGCCGTTTTCGCCGATGAGCGCGTGGACCGAGCCGGGCAGGACGTCGAGTTCGACGCCCCGGAGGGCCGCGGTGGCCCCGAACCGCTTGGCGATGCCGCGCATGCGGAGCACCGGAACGTCGGTGACGGGAGAGGAGGGGGCGGTCATGCGGCGGGACGTGGACGGCATGGCAACGCAGCGGACGCGACGGGGCAACGGTGGAGTTGGGGGAGACGTCGGTCCCCCGCTTGGAGTTGCCAAGCAGGCGGGATCTGGAGCAGGGTGCGGGAATCGGGGGGTGAAGTCATGCTCCCCCGATTGAGCGCATGCTGCACATCATCCTGTTTCAGCCCGAAATCCCGCAGAACACCGGCAACATCGGCCGGATGTGCGCGCTGACCCGTTCGCGCCTGCACCTCATCCAGCCGCTGGGGTTCGTCATCAACGACCGCAACCTCCGGCGAGCAGGAATGGATTACTGGCGATCGCTTGACGTGCATGAACACACCGACTGGGCGGCCTTCCGCGCGAGCCCGCTCGGGCCGCGTCGCCTCTGGCTGTTCACGACCCACACGGAGCGGAGCTACTGGGACGCGGCGTTCGCCGACGAGGATGGACTCGTGTTTGGCAACGAAGGATCGGGGGCACCCGAGTGGTTGCACGCGGAAATCGGGGAGGCGGGTCGCGTGACCATCCCCCAAGCGAACCCGGAACTCCGTTCGCTCAATCTCAGCACTGCGGCGGGCATTGCCTGCTACGAAGCCCTGCGCCAGTTGCGACCGCGCTCCTGAGATCCTCCGGGATGCGTTCACTCCGCCGCCGCAGGTCCGTTCCGGCCTGTCCTGGAGCCCCGTCCCCCTGCGGCGGATCGCGGCGGCGATCGCTCAGGCGACCGCTTGGGCCGAGCGCGCGGGAAGGGAGCCGGAGAAGACCGGCCCCTGCTTGAGCTTCAGCTTCTCCGCGGTGTGGAGGGCGGCACCGACGACCTGATCCATGTTCAGGTAGCGGAACTGGGCGAGCCGACCAATGAAGGTGACGCCGGCCTCCCGCTCCGCGAGCGTGCAGTACTGCTCGATGAGCGCCTGACTCTCCGGACCAGGAATTGGGTAGTACGGATCATTGCGCCCGTTCACGTGCTCCTCGGAGAATTCGCGGACGAGGTTGGAGAACGGACTCGACTGGCCGGTGATGTGCTTGAGCTCCACCGTGCGCGTGAAGGGCTCGCTGCCGGGATAGTTCACCTGCAGCGCGGGCTGGAGCAGCCCGTCGGGACGGTCGGCCGCTGAGTACTCCTCGAGTTGCAGGCGGACGCTGCGATAGGGCAGCGGACCGTGACAATGCCCGAAGTACTCGTCGATCGGCCCGGTGTACACCAAGTGTTGGCAGTGCACGTGGGGAAGGATGTCGCGGTAATCGGTCTCCAGTCGCAGATCGGCGCCGGAGGCGGCGTACAGATTCTCGAAGAGCCGGTGGTACCCGTCGCGCGGCAGCGCCTGAAACTCATCGTGGAAGTAGCGCTCGTCGACGTCGGAGCGCCACGGGATGCGACGGCAGACTGACGCATCGAGCGCCTCGGCGGGCCGGCCCCACTGCTTGAGCGTGTACCCCTGAAGAACAGCTCGTAGAGCTCGGGTCCCACGCAGGCGAGCATCGCGTCGCGGGAATTGGCGGGATGCTCGCACGGGATGATGGCGCGGGCGAGGTAGTCCTTGAATTCGGTCTCGGACGCGTCGGCGCGTCCACAGAGCTGGCGGTACGTGGCGAGGTTGACGGGGAGGCTCCAGTAGCGGCCCTGGGTGTAGACCTGGACCCGGTACTTCACCTCGCGCCAAGCGGTGAACCGGCTCAGATACTCGCGGACGACGGCGGAATTGGTGCGGAAGTAGTGCGGACCGTAGACATGATAGAGCAGTCCGTTGCGGTCGTGTCGGTCGTGGCAGTTGCCGCCGATGTGGTCGCGCTTCTCGACGACGAGGCACCGGTGGCCGGCGGCCCCGAGACGCTCGGCGATGACGAGGCCGGAGAACCCGGCGCCGACGATGACGAAATCGTAGGCCGGACGCACGGCTAGAGCGAGCGCAGGTCGCGGAACAGGCGCCGGGCCTTGCGGGCGAAGCCCCAGTAACGCACCGAAGCGTGGCCGCCGACGCGGTCGCGGAAGTGGATCGGCACCTCCACGAAGCCCTGCGGTTCGAGCTTCAAGGCGAGTCCGATGTTGGCGAGGTCGAACGTGCGCGGAACCTTGCGCGCGGCGGCGGCGGCGGCACCGGTGTGGTAGAGCCGGTACGGGACGTTCGTGTCGTTGAGCCGGGTGTGGCGCAGCAGCTTGAGCGACCAGCGCAGCACGCGGGTGATGAGCCGCCGGCTCGGACCGTCGTCGCGCGTGATCCGGCGACCGTACACCGCCGGCGCCTCGTGACGTCGTTCCCAGACGGAGCGGAATGCCACCGGGTCACACTGGCCGTCGGAGTCGATCTGGAACACGAAAGGCGCGCCGATGCGCTCAGCCTCGAGGTAGCCCACGAGGCAGCTCTGCCCGTGTCCCCGGTTCGCATGGCTGTGGACCGTCAGCTCCGGCCAATCGAGCTGGGAAAGCGCCGCCAGCGTGCCGTCCGTCGAACCGTCGTTGATCACCAGCAACTGGAAATTCGGCACCACGCGCGCGACCTCCTCCCGCCACTCGCGCAGGACGGAGACGATGACCGTCTCCTCGTTGAAGACCGGAACCACGACGACCAACTCGGGCGTCCGGGTCGCCGGCCCGCTGCTCCCGACCTTGGCGTCCGCACCCGCTACGCTCCCGGTGGGCCCCGCCGGAAGACCGGGGCTGGCGTCGGCAGGCTGGGACGAGGGCGAGGGAAGGGTGGAGCGTGACACGGCGGGGGCTTTGCAGCTTGCTGTCCTCATCGGCACGAGCCGCCATGCCCTGAAGGGGGCGGAAATCGTAAAACCTTGGACAAAGCCGCCCAACCCGGCTTCAATTCGGGGTTCAGGCGATGAAAACCTTCTACGTCACCACCGCGATCGACTACACGAATGGGTCACCGCACCTCGGGCACGCCTATGAGAAGGTGTTGACCGACGTCATTGCTCGATTCCGCCGGTTGATGGGCGACCCGGTGTGGTTCCTGACCGGGACCGATGAGCACGGCCAGAAGGTGCAGCAGAGTGCGCGGCGCAAAAATGTTGAGCCGCAGGCGTTTGTGGATGCGGTGAGCGCCGAGTTCCGGACGCTGTGCGCGAAACTGGAAATCTCCAACGACGACTTCATCCGGACGACCGAGGATCGCCACAAGCGCGTGGTGCAGGCCATCCTGCAGCAACTCCACGATCAAGGGGACATCTACAAGGCGGACTACACGGGCTTCTACTCGACCCGCCAGGAGCAGTTTCTGCAGGAGAAGGACCGGAATCCGGACGGCTCGTGGCCGGAGATTTACGGCGAGGTCACCCAGATCACGGAGTCGAACTACTTTTTCCGGCTGCAGCGTCACCAAGCGTGGCTGGCGGAGCACATCCGGTCCCACGAAGCGTTTATCTTTCCGCGTTACCGGGCGAAGCAGGTGCTGGAATTTCTGAAGGAGCCCCTGAACGACCTTTGCATCTCGCGTCCCCGCGAGCGGCTGGAGTGGGGCATCCCGCTGCCGTTCGACTCCGGCTTCGTCACCTACGTGTGGTTTGATGCCCTGCTGAACTACTACTCGGCCGTCGCGGACAAGCCGGGCGTGTGGCCGGCGGACTTCCATGTCATCGGCAAGGACATCCTCGTGCCTCCGCATGCGGTCTACTGGCCGATCATGCTCAAGGCGGCGGGCATCGCACTGCCGAAGTCGATTCTCGCGCATGGCTGGTGGTCAATCAACGGCGCCAAGATGGCCAAGAGCACGGGCAACTTCATTCACGCGGCGGAGTACTGCGACACCTACGGCGTGGACGCGCTGCGCTACTTCCTGATGCGCGAGATGAGCGTGGGTCAGGACAGCGACTTCTCGCAGGCACAGTTCCTCACCCGCTACACCACGGAACTTGCGAACAACCTCGGCAACCTCGTCAACCGCACGCTGAACATGACCAACCGCTTCGCCGCGGCGACCGTGCCGGAGGCGGGTCCGGCCGAGGCACCCGAGCGTGAACTGCAGACGCTCTGGGCGCAGACCCGCGACGAGGTCATCGGGCTGCATGAGTCCTTCCAGTTCCACGTCGCGCTGGAGAGAACCTTCGCGTTCGTGACGGCGACGAACGCCTACATCGACAAGCTCGCGCCGTGGAAGCTGGGTAAGTCGACGGAGCCCGCCGACCAGGCGCGCCTGCGCATGGCGCTGGCGACCATGGCCGAGGCGCTGCGCCTCGCGGCGACGCTGCTCGCGCCGGTCATGCCCGGGACAACGGACAAGATCCGCGGGGTGCTCGGCTACGCGCCGGCGGCGGCGTGGCGGGACGAACTGAACTGGGGAACGAGTCTGTCGGGTCGCAAGGTCGCGGCGACGGCGATTCTGTTTCCCCGCCCGCAGGGGTGAAGACCCTCCCGGTCAGTCCCGCGGACAACGCGTCGCCGGAGCGTCTGGCGGCGTTCCTCGGTGAGTGCCGTGAAATCGCCCGTCGCGACGCGCACGGCAAGCTGGTGAGCATCGCGGTGGCGGTGGACGCCCTCGATCCCCTTGCGGTGCTCGAGTCGATCTACGCATCCGGGGAGCTGCACTTCTACGCGGAGAACCCGTCGCTCGACTCCGCGATCGCCGGGGCCGAGGCGTTGCGGATGTGCGAGGCGTCCGGCCCCGGACGCTTCGCGGCGGTGCAGGCGTGGGCGGACGACCTTTTCGAACACACGCTGGCGGTCGGCGCGGTGGATGCCCCCTTCGGCGGTCCGCATGTGTTCGCTGGTTTTGCCTTCCTGGATAACGTTGAAGCCGGCGAACCCTTTCCGGCGGCGAGGGCCTTCGTGCCCCGCTGGCAGGTCGCCCGGGCTGGCGACTGCACCACGGCGGTCGCGAACGTCTGGCTGGAGCCCGACGCGGACATTGCACCGCTCGCCGAGCGCGTCTGGAGGGCGCACCGCAAGTTCTCCGGCTTCGAGTATGCGTCGACCGCGGCGCTGCCGCCGGAAGACGCCATGGTGCCTCCGCCCGAGCGCGGGCGGGTCGAGTCCCGGGAGGCGGGCGACTACCGCGCCGCCGTGACGGAGGCGCTGCGGCGCATCGCCGCCGGCGACTTCCGCAAGATCGTCCTCGCCCGCGCCCGCGACCTCGGCACGGCGGCTCCGCTGCATCCCCTGCGGGTGCTGAACGGACTCCGGCAGCGCTTTCCAGCCTGTTACGCGTTCTCGGTCGGCGACGGACACGGCCGCAGCTTCATCGGTGCCAGCCCCGAGCGCCTCGTGCGGGTCAGCCGTGGCGTGCTGGAGACGGAGGCGCTCGCCGGGTCGGCGCGGCGCGGGACGGGCGCGAGCGAGGATGCGGCCCTGTCGCACGCCTTGCTGCGCAGCGAGAAGGACCTCCGCGAACATCGTCTCGTCCTCGAGTCGATCGTCCGCCGCCTCGCCCCGCTGGGAATGACGGTGGATGTGGCGGCTCGCCCCACGCTGCGCCGTCTGGCGAACGTGCAGCACCTCGCGACGGCGGTGAGTGTGCCCCTCCCGGCGGGCGTTCGCTTGCTGGACGCGCTGGCGGTGCTGCACCCGACGCCGGCGGTCGGCGGGACCCCGCGGGAGCAGGCGATCGCGGCGATCCGCGGGTTGGAGGGATTCCCGCGCGGCCTGTACGCCGGCGCGCTCGGCTGGATGAACGGACGCGGTGGCGGCGAGTTCTTCGTCGGCATCCGGAGCGCATTGATCGAGGGCAATCGGGCGCGCGTCTATGCCGGGGCCGGCATCGTGGCGGGATCGACCCCGGAGCAGGAGTTTGCCGAGACCGAGCTGAAGTTTGCGGCGCTGGTGGAGGCTTTGGTCGGCGCTGGGACGGGTGCGGTTTGACGTTTCCTCCGCCGGGAACCTCGCTAGGCTGTTGCTATGGCCGACCTTGGATCACCGTTCGACCGTCGCACCCCGAACACGCTGTGGGCCAGCGTGCTGGTGGAGACCCTCGTCCGCCTCGGTCTGGCGCACGTCGTGATTTCCCCGGGATTGCGCTCGACGCCGCTGGCGCTGGCGGTGGCGCGGTCGCCGCGGCTGCGGCGGACGGTGATGGTGGACGAACGCTCGGCGGCGTTCTTTGCGCTCGGTCTGGCGCGGCGTTCCCGGCGCCCGGTGGCGCTCGTGTGCACGAGCGGATCGGCCGTGGCGAACTACTTCCCCGCGGTGGTCGAGGCGCATGAGGCCGGAGTGCCGCTCCTGGTCCTCACGGCGGATCGCCCGCCCGAGATGCGGGCCTGCCACTCTGGACAGACCATCGATCAGCAGAAGATCTTCGGCGACTACGTCCGCTGGCAGCATGAAGTCGCCGTGCCTGAGGCCACGTTGTCCCTGCTGCGCTACCTGCGGCAGACGGCGGTGCAGGCGTGGCGGGCGGCCGCGGGCTCGCCCGCGGGCCCCGTGCATCTGAACCTGCCGTTCCGCGATCCGCTCGCCCCACCGACGGCGGCGGGCGAGACCGTGGTCATCGACGGGCTGGATGACGGCTTCTTTGACTACCTCGACCGACCCACGGACCCGAGCGCCGCCGCGCAGTCCGCCCGCTTGCGGGTTGAGACCACCTGCGGCGTGATCGTGGCGGGGCAGGCGGACCCGGTGGATCCGGCGGGCTACGTTCGCGCGGTGCTCGACGTCGCCGGTCGGACCGGTTGGCCCGTGCTCGCGGATGCGCTTTCCCCGCTGCGCTTCCATGCCCCCGCCGGAGCACCGATCGTGACGACCTACGACACCGTGCTGCGCGACGAGGGCACGGCCCGGACGCTGCGGCCCGGGCAGGTGCTGTGTCTGGGAGGCTGGCCGACCAGCAAAGTGCTGCGGACGTGGCTGGAACGGAGCGGGGCGCGGTGCCTCCTGCTCGCGGACGGCGCGGTCAACCGCGACGCACTGCACCTGCGGACGGAGCAGCGGGCGGCGGCGGTGGAGCGCCTGACTGTCGAAGGCCTGGCCGGGACGGACGACGCGTACCGGGTGCGCTGGTTGCGTGCGGAGGCGGAGGCGCGGACGCGCTTGGATGAGGCGCTGGAGGCCGAGGACCGGCTCTTCGAAGGGAAAGCGGCGTGGCTGCTGGCGCGGACCCTGCCGGCGGGCGTGACATGGTGCGTGGCCTCCAGCATGCCGGTGCGCGACCTCGAGTATTTTGTCCCTCCCGGGAAGACCGGGCTGCGTGTGCAGTGCAGTCGAGGAGCCAACGGCATTGACGGCACGCTCTCGACCGCGCTGGGCGCGGCGGAAGGCGGACCTCCGGCGGTGCTGCTGACGGGGGATTTGGCGTTCCTGCACGACAGCAACGGCCTCCTCGCCGCGGCGGCATTGCGGGGTTCGCTCACCGTGGTGCTGATCAACAACGCGGGCGGCGGCATCTTTGAGCACCTCCCGATTGCGGCGCATGAGCCCCCGTTCGAGGAGTTGTTCGCCACCCCGCAGACCGTGGACATCGCGGCGCTGGTGCGGGCGCATGGCTTGGAGCATCGCGTGATTGCCTCGTGGAGAGACTTGGAGACGGCGGTGAAGACGCTGCCCGCGAACGGCGTGCGCGTGTGGGAGCTGCGAACCGACCGGAAACGGGACGCACGCCAGCGCAAGGAGCTCTTCGCCCGCGTGGCGGCGGAGGTGGCGGCCCGGGTGAATCAGGCCTGAGCCGATGGCGCGTGGTCCGCCGAACAAGGCGGCGGACGGGCGACTACAACTGGACCGGCAGACCGATCTCGATGATCTGCGTCGGCATGATCTGGTAGTAGTCCTTCACCGGGGTCGCGTTGCGGCTGAGGAAGGCGTAGAGATTCTTCTGCCATTCCAGCATCCGGGCGTTGCCGCCGGAGATGATCATCTCGCGGTTGAAGTAGTACGTCGTCGCCATCGGCTTGATCGGCACACCCTGGGCTTGGATGCGCTCGATGAGGCGGCTGACGTTGGGTGATTCCATGTAACCGTAGCGACCGATGGCGCGCCAGACGCCCTCGCCCATGGAGTCGAGCGTCATGCGCTCATCCTCGTCGACCTCCGGCACGTCCTGTGTCGTGATGGTGAGGAGCACCACGGTCTGCTGCAGGCACTTGTTGGCCTTGAGGTGGTGGAGCAGGGCGAGCGGGGTGCCCTTGGGCGTGCCGACCATGAAGACGGCGCTGCCCGGGACGCGGACGATGTTCTTGCTGCGGGCGATGCTGGAGAGTTCGAGCTCGGTGACGGCACTGCCGTAGACGCGCTCCTGGATTTCGCTGCGCCCGCTCTTCCACGTGTGCATGATGGCAAAGATGCCGGCGGCGATGGCGAGCGGCAGCCACCCGCCATGGGCGATCTTGGGGACATTGGCGAAGAGGAAGGTCAGATCGATGACGGCGAAGACCAGGCACATGCCGAGGGCGGCGGGAAGCGACCACTGCCAGCGTCGCCGGGCGGCGAAGAAGAGCGCGAACGTGGTCGCGGTCATGGCGCCCGTGACCGCGATCCCGTAGGCGCCCGCCAACTGGGAGGACGACTGGAAGAGCAGCACGGTCGCGATCGAACCGATCGCCAGCAGCGTGTTGACGAGTGGCACGTAGATCTGGCCGCTCTGCTCGGCGCTGGTGTGGAGGACCTTCAGGCGGGGGAAGAAGCCCAGTTGGATGGCCTGCCGGACGAGCGAGTACGTGCCGGAAATCAGCGCCTGGCTGGCGATCACCGCGGCGAAGAACGACAGGACCAGCAGTGCGGTGCGGGCGGCACCCTCCGGGGCGAGGGAAAGAAAGGGGTTCCCGTTGTCCGTGGGATGCGAGAGCAGGTAGGCACCCTGGCCAAAGTAGTTCAGGGTGAGCCCCGGCAACACGATCAGGTACCAGGCCCGGATGATGGAGCGGCGCCCGAAATGTCCCATGTCGGCGTAGAGCGCCTCGACGCCGGTGATGGCGAGCACCACCGATCCGAGGATGGCGGTGGCGCTGCCCGGGTGGTCGCGGAGGAGATTCCAGCCGTGGACGGGGTTCAGGGCGTGGAGCACGGCCGGCGTCTCGACGAGGTGATAGATGCCGAGGACGCCCAGCACGATGAACCACACGGCCATCACTGGCCCGAACCAGCGGCCGATCAAGGCCGTACCCTTCCGCTGGACGGCGTAGAGGGTGACGAGGATCGCGAGGCTGACGGGCACGACGTAGCCCGCTGACTCCGGGACAATCAGCTTCATGCCCTCCGCTGCGCTGAGCACGGAGATCGCGGGCGTGATGACTCCCTCGCCGCAGAGCATCGCGGCCCCCAGCAGCACCACCATCACTCCCGGCGTGATCCGGCGCCGGGCGCCGTCCGACGGCTCAAGGCCACTGAGCGCGAGCAGCGCGAAAATGCCGCCTTCGCCGCGGTTGTCGGCGCGCATGACGACCGTGGCGTACTTCAAGCTCACCACGATCATCAGCGACCAGAAGATCAGCGACAGGACGCCGAGGATGCCGTGAATGCGGTCCGCCGGGGCAAGGTGCTCGATCGACTCGCGGAACGCGTAGAGCGGGCTCGTGCCAATGTCGCCGAACACGACGCCAAGGGCGCCGAGCACCAGCGAGGTATGGGCGGCCGAGGCCTTGGAGGACGGCTGCATGACGGTCCAGCATCCCGGCTTTCGGCGTCCGTCCAAGCAGTTTTCTTGGAATGCACAACGTTTGCTGGCCGTGCGGCTGCATTGACCCCGTAGCCGAAACACCCACCCTCGGAGCATGAGCCAGCCCGATTGGAAGGTCGCCAAGGCGTACTCCGACATCCTCTACCACAAGGTCGACGGGATCGCGAAGATCACCATCAATCGTCCCCACCGGCGAAATGCGTTCACGCCCGAAACGGTGTCGCAAATGTACGACGCGGTCCTCGATGCCCGGGAGGATCCGACGATCGGGGTCATCCTCCTGACCGGTGCCGGACCCCATACGGACGGCAAGTATGCCTTCTGCGCCGGCGGCGACCAGAACGTGCGGGGCCACGCGGGGTACGTCGGGGGCGATGGCGTGCCGCGACTCAATGTTCTCGATTTGCAGAAATTGATCCGTTCCGTGCCCAAGGTCGTGATCGCGTTGGTTGCCGGCTATGCAATCGGCGGCGGGCACGTGCTCCATGTGGTCTGCGATCTCTCGATTGCGGCGGATAACGCGATCTTCGGGCAGGTGGGGCCGCGCATGGGCAGCTTCGACGCCGGGTTCGGCTCCAGCTACCTCGCCCGCGTCGTGGGTCAGAAAAAGGCGCGGGAGATCTGGTATCTCTGCCGTCAGTACAACGCGACGCAGGCGCTGGAGATGGGCCTCGTGAACACGGTTGTGCCGGTGGGCGAACTCGAGGCCGAGGGGGTGCGCTGGGCGCGGGAAATCCTCGGTCACAGCCCCCTCGCGATCCGCGCGCTGAAGAGTGCGTTCAATGCCGAACTCGACGGGCAGACTGGCATTCAGGAGCTCGCGGGCAACGCCACCATGCTCTACTACATGAGCGACGAGGCGAAGGAGTTTCACCGCGCGCAGCGCGAGAAGCGGGCCCCCGCGGCGCGCAAGTTTCCCTGGCTGCCCTGACGTCGGACACTGGCGCTGGAACCGCGCGAGGTCCGGGGTGCAGTCAGTCGCGCGGCAGTCCGCGCGGGGACGCGCCGCGTGGATGCGGTCAGGGAGTCGCCGGCGTCGCGCGGGCTCCCCGGGGGCCGCGGTCCGCGTCAGGCCAGATCGGTGAGCTGGCCCGGCGTCCAGTCGTCGCAGCGATCGGCAAGGCGAACGCGCACGCCACCGTCTGCGGTGAACTCCACGTCGTCCACCCGGGGCGAGTCGCGGAACGGGTGAAAGACCGCGAGGAAGATCGCCCGCCCGGCGTGGCGGCGGCGCAGCAGGAAGCCGAGGCGTTCCGTCGGTGGGTTCGACGGGGCCGTGCCGCTGAAGACCGTCTCGTCGGCCGCCGCGGCCGTCCACACCACCATGGCATGTCCGCCCTCCCGCCACCGCCACCGACCGGGGGCTCCACCGTCGTGCTCCGCGATGTCCCCGAGGTGGGAATACGCTGCGCCGCCGGTCAGGGGCCCGCTCGGGCGACCCGGGAGCTGAGCCAGCTCGAGCCGGCCGGCATTGTGGTGGATCCAGTCGATCGGTCGCGGCGTGACGCAATCGACTTCGCAGACGTCGATGAAGTACTCGCGGCGCGCGCGCAGCACGCGCCGCATCCGCACGCCCTCCCAAGCGACCGTCGCGACCGCACCGTCGTCGCGGCAGCGCTCGATGCAACCGTCGACCGGGGGCTGCGACTCGCCGTCGATCAGGAGCGTGCTGTGGCTGAGACTCTGCCGGTACCACGTCTCGAGTGATGCGACACCGTAGCCGGGGGTTCCGAGGTCGGGCGAGAAGCGCCAACCGTCATACCAACCGCTCAGGGCGAGTTTGTCCGGATGGCCGTGATGCCCGCCGTGCGGTCCGGACTTGAGCAGCAAGTCGAGGCGCTCGGTGGGTCGCAGGATTGCGAGTCCCGAGGATGGGAGGCACACGCTGCGCCGGGGCGAAGGCGCGGTGGCGGGCAGCGTTTCCGGACCGAACATGAGCGCGTACAGGCTGTCGCGCGGCCGCGATGCATACGCGGCGTGGAGGGGAGCGGCGAGGGCGGGATCGCCGAAGAGTGGCTGCGCGAGTTCGTAGAAGTCGGGCGCCGGCGGCACGCCGTGGCAGCACGCGCCGACCACGCTGGTGAAGTACCAGCAGTCGTTGGTGGCCGGCAGGGTGCCGTCGGGGTGGGCGCAGGCGAGGGGGGTGAGCAGGCTCCGCGGCAGCGCCGGCTCGCCGAGGAGGGAGGTCCGGGGGTCGTGGCGGAAGGCGAGCGCCGAGAGGAGCAGGGCCCAGACCGAGTAGAAGTGGTAGCTCATCGAGCCTTCTAACCAGAGCCCATCCGGGAGCATGCCCTGGCGAAGCTGGGCGCGCTGCCCGATCCGGCCCTCGAGCGCATAGGCGATCAGGTCCCCGCGGCCGGCGAGGCGACCGACGGTGGCGATCGCGGCGTTGTGCCAGCAGGTGAAGTTGTGGATGGCGTCGTAGCGGCGCCGCACAAGGTGCTCGGCGGCGGGAACGAGAAGGCGGTCGATGATCGCGGTCGCCTCCGCGGCGGCCAGCGCGTCCGCGACGAGCGCGTGCGCCCAGGCGAGCGGGATCAGCCAGACGGACTCGTCGAGCGTCGTGTAGGTGGCGACGCCGGGGTTGGCACCCGGACGCGGACAGGTGGCGTAGAACGCGTACCGATCGGCGTAGCCGAGGAGCACGTCGCGCACGGCGGACCGCTGGGCTTCGTCACCCTCGGCTCGCCAGAGAACGGCCCGGCGCAGCGTGGATTCGGCGAGGTGATGGTTGACGAACCAGCGCCACGCGGCGTCGAAACGTTCGCCGGAGAATCGAGCGCCGTCGACCGGGCAGCGGTGCTCGCCCGGTTGCGCGGGGTCGAAGCGCAGTTCCACGCCGTGATCCGGGCAGGTGAAGTCGTGGTAATAGCCGCCCGGGCGCTCCGGCACGCGGAGATGCATCGCGTCGGCCCGGGCGACGTCGCGGCGCAGGCGCTCCACCGCCGGCCGGAAGGCCGGGAGCTTGGCCCGGCGCCGGAGGTTTCCCAACTCCGCCGCCGTGAACAGGAGATCAGGCACGATAGGCCTCCAGCGTGGTGCGGGCGATGCCGTCCCACGACAGTTCGCGCAGGCGTTGCTCGATGCCGGGCCGCAGCGTCTCCCGGCTCACCGAGCGGGCGGCGATCATTGCCTGGGTCAGCGCGCCGGGCCGGGTCGGATCAAACAGGGTCCCCACCGAGGCGTCGACCAATTCGGGCAGGCAGCCGATCGCGGGAACGATGACCGGACAGTGGAACGACAGCGCCGTGATCGCGGAGCCGGACGTCAGGATGTCGGTGAAGGGGAAGACGGCGACATCGGCGGCGTTGAAGAACCATTGGAACTCCTCGTTGGCGTAGAACTTCGACTCCGTCAGTACGATCCGGGGGTCGGCGTTGCGGGCCCGGGCGACGATCCGCTCGCTGTAGTCCGTGCACAGGCGGGCCGCGAAGAGGAAGCGGAGATCGTCGCCGGGCAGGCCGAGAAAGGCCTCGAGCAGTTGATCGACGCCCTTGTTCGACCGGACGTTGCCGAAGAAGTGGTAGACGAAGTGCCGGTTCGCGAAGCCGAACCGCGCCCGGGCCTCGGCCCGCGAGACCGTGTTCGGGTAGGCGTCGCAGAAGTGCCCGTGGGGCGCGAGGAAGACCCGCTCGGTCCGGTGGAAGTGCTGCGCGAGCAGCGAGCGGGCGTGCTCGCAGTGGACGATGACGGCGCTGGCGGCGGCGGTGACGCCGAGCCGGGCGAGATGATCCAGTTCCCGCGACACACTGTCGTGCGGGTACAGGTTGTGCATCGTCCAGACCACCCGGTAGCCGATCGACCGCGCGTAGGAGAGGGCGTCGATCATCGTGGCGCAGCGCTGGGTCGACTCCTCCAAGGTCGCACCGTGGTAGAGTCCCGAGGGCCAGTGCAGGTGCAGGACGTCGAACGCGGACCGGTTGGCCCGGAGCCATTCGCGATCGAGCTGGGGCCGGAATCCCGCGACCGAGCGGACTCCGTGCGCTTCGAGCGCGCGGGCGAGCAGCGCGGCGTAGGGATTAGCGCGATCGAGGGAAAGTCCGGCCGGTTCCCAGAAGACCAAGGCTTGCATGCGAAAGAGGTGGGGGAGTCGAGAGTCACCCCTTGCCCGGCAGTCCCGCAAGCGATGAGTGCTGAGCAGGACACCTGACCAGTGCTTGAGGCTCCGGAGCGATTGAGCGCCGGCGAACTCGCCTCGGCCGTTCGCCCGGCGGCGCCGCGGTGTGAGCCGGGGGCGCAGGTCAAGGTCCGAGCCGGTCGTTTCGGGAGCTCTTGCGCATGAAGCCTGCCCGGATAAACGAGCGTGCCGCGGCACCCCGAGGGGGGAGCGCGCGGCGCGGGGAAGGGTCCAGTTGGACCCGGCGGCTCGGAGGCTTACGCCTTGAGGGATTCGCGGAGGCTGTCGAGTTGGCCGGCGGAGCCGAGGAGTTGGTTGCGGCTGGCGATGAACTTCGCGTACTCCTCCATGAAGATCTTGCCCGGCGGGCGGAAGTCGAAGTCCGAGGGCTTGTCCCGGAAGAACTCGCGGTGCACGCGCGTCCAGACCAAGCGGCCATCGGTATCAATGTTGATCTTCGTGACGCCGAGCTTGGCGGCGGGCAGGTACTCGTTCACGTCGACTCCGGCGGAATCCTTGATCGAGCCGCCGGCCGCGTTGATGCGGGCCACCTCGTCCTTCGGAACCGAGGAGGAACCGTGCATGACGAGCGGGAAGTTGGGCAGGCGGGCCTGGATCTTTTCCAGCACGTCGAAGTGGAGCGACTGCTTGCCCTTGAACTTGAAGGCGCCGTGGGACGTACCGATCGCGCAGGCGAGGGAGTCGCAACCGGTCCGCTTCACAAACTCCTCGGCTTCAGCGGGATTGGTCAGGGTGGCATGGCCGTCCTCGACCTTGATATCCTCCTCCACGCCGCCGAGCATGCCCAACTCGGCCTCGACGGAGATGCCCCTGGGGTGGGCGGCGTCGACGACCCGCTCGGTGATCTCGATGTTCTTCTCGAACGGATCATGGGAGGCGTCGATCATGACCGAGCTGAAGAAGCCGGACTTGATGCAATCGTAGCAGGTGGCCTCGTCGCCGTGGTCCAGATGGACCGCGAAGATCGCCTCGGGGAAGATCTCAGCGGCGGACCGGATGATCGCTTCCAGCATGCGCTTGTCGGTGTAGGCCCGCGCACCCTTGGAAATCTGGATGATGAACGGCGCCTTGGACATGATCGCGCCCCGGAACAGGCCCATCGCCTGTTCGGCGTTATTGATGTTGTAGGCACCCACGGCGTACTTGCCGTAGGCGTGCTGGAACAGTTGTGCGGTAGTAACGATCATAGGCGTGATGCGGAAAAATCAGAGCATCTTATGGGACTTCGGACGCGAGCGACAAGGGTTTAGTAGCGAAAAGCGTGCCGTTTCACGGCTTCGTGACGCGCGGTGGTCCGGAACGCTCCGGCACGAGGCGCGCCAAGCCCCGTCGTGGCTCATCTTTGACGTTAGCCAGGGAGATCGCTTGCGGTCGCCGGTCCTTGGGGTACGGTCCCCTCATGGCACTGACGAGCATCTATCTCGCCGAAGAAGCCCTTTCGTTGCCTCCCGAGCAGCGCGAGCAACTCGCGAAGCTCTTGCTCGACAGCGTGAAGCCAGGCGGCCCCAGCGACGAGGAATTGTCTGCAATGCTGCGATCTCGCTTGGCCGAACTGCGTTCTGGCAAGGATCGCGGTCTCTCATTTGAAGACGTTTTCGGTGAGAGGACGTGAAGGTCGTTTTCAGCACCTTTTTCAAGCAAGAGCTGCTGCTCGCGGAAACCCGTTATGCGGAGATCTCAGAGCGCCTTGGTGATGATTTCCACGAGCGTGTGAAGGAGTCGGTCCGGGTTGTGATCAAGCGAAAGGGTGGAGATCATGTCGGACCTCACGGGTTTCCGTGCCGGAAGTGCCGGCCGTTTCCGTACCTCGTCTACTACCAGATCGAGGGTGATATTCTCTACGTTCTCGGAGTTGTTCATGAGGGCCGTCATCCCGATTTCTTGCGGCGCGGCCTCGAAGAAGCAAACGGCTAACAAGGCGCCAGAGCCAACGCCGGGAGCTGTCACGCCGCGTGCGACCGAAAGAGCTTCGGAATGAAGCATCCGAATCCAGTTCCGAAGGAGGCACGCGGCGCGCCAGCTCCCGTCGTGGCTCATCTTTGACGTTCCCCAAAAGAATATATGCCGATTCCCGACTATCAGTCCTGCATGTTGCCCCTGCTGCGATTCGCCTCTGACGGCGCTGAGCATCCGTTGAAGGACGCGATCGAAGCGCTTTCGGCTGAGTTTCGACTGACAGACCAGGAGAAGATGGTGGGATGGTGCACCGGCCGCAGTCACACAGGAGATTACTTTACAACTCGATAGTTCTGCAGTTTTGCCGGTCCTAGATGCAGTAGATTGAGGTCCCGCGAGGCGAACTTTCACATGCACGCTGGATTAGGTAAGAGAGGCCCATTCATGGAATCCCCCGGCCACCGGGGGTCGAATTCAGTAAATGGCAGGCCACTTCCTTAAAAAATTGGCAAAGGACCCAACGATGGCAGCCCTTAGCGGCTATTTTGATCCCTTTCCGTTCCCTAAAACCAACTACCTAGGTAAATGGTGCCCGGGAAAGGACTCGAACCTTCACGCCTTACGGCACGGGCTTCTAAGACCCGCGTGTCTGCCATTCCACCACCCGGGCGGGGGTTGTGGCGGGAGCTTGCCGCCGGGCGAATCGGGGTGGCAAGCGCCGATTGGCGGCAGTACGCGCGGGACAACGGGCGCATCCATTGCCTGCAAAGGGGCGGCCGCGAATTTTACGGCGCCGTCAGGCAAAGCTCCGCCCGACTCGCGGTCAAGGCGCGAGTCTCTTGTCGGAGAATCTTCACCCGGCTCAGTCCGGCGCGTCGGGCTGCATGCCGTCGTCGTCCGCCGTCGACGGGCCGGCCCCATCGGTCCAGAAGATCGGCTCGCCATCGGCGGCATCCGGCTGGGCGTCGTCGTCGCAGAACAGTTTTCGCCGAGGTCCCGTTCTCCCGGATCCGCGAGCGCCTGCTGGCGCAGGGCGCCCGGTTGCCCTGAAGCCTGGCCGATTCCCATGCCCGCGCTCACCCCGAATGCCACCGCGTGTCCCGCGTTCGCCTGACGAAGCGGCGTTTTTTCTGGTGTAAATGGCCTGGTTTTCAGTAGCGCTAAGGAATGTCCATTAACACCTACGACGAGGTTCCGTATCCCAGCTCCTCTTTTCCTCAGACCCATCCGGTCAAGTTGGCGACCATGGCTTGGCTCTTCGGACTCGCTCCGACTGCGCCCGAGCGTTCGAAGGTGCTTGAGCTCGGGTGTGCCGATGGTGCAAATCTCATTCCTATCGCCCAGGCGTATCCGGGAGCCACCTTTGTCGGCATTGATTCCTCTTCGAGGCAAATCGAACGCGGTCAGCAGGCAATTTCGGGAAGTGGACTGAGTAATATCTCGCTGCGGCACGATGATATCCTGACCTACGACGCGGCCGGCCAAAAGTTTGATTACATCATTGTTCACGGCATCTTCAGCTGGGTCGCTGAAGCAGTCCGGGAAAGGATTTTGTCCCTGTGCGACACTCTGTTGACCGAAAACGGTGTGGCCTACGTGAGTTACAACGCACTGCCTGGTTGGCACATGCGGGGAGCGATTCGGGATATGATGCTTTTCCACACCGCGCAATTTTCGGATGTCCAGCAGCGAATTGGTCAATCGCGGGCGCTGGTCAAGTTCTTGGCCGACTCCATTCCGGCTGACAATAATCCCTATGGTCAGTTTCTTAAGAATGAGCTGACGGCCATGCAGGGGTGGCAGGACGGCTATCTGCGCCATGATTTTCTTGAGGAAGAGAACAAGGCATTCTACTTCCACGAGTTTGTCTCCGCTGCCGCGCGTCATAACCTCCAGTACTTAGGAGAGCCGGATCTCAGTTCCATGCTGGCGTCGAACTTTCCGCAGCAAGTGCAGGAGACGCTCGGCAAGGTGGGACGCAATATCATCCAAATGGAACAGTACATGGATTTTCTCCGTAATCGCATGTTCCGGATGACGTTGCTCGTGAAGACGGACGCCAAAATCATCCGCAACATCGACGCGACGACTCTTCGCGAATTCCACATCGGCGCGGTCGCTCGTTCCGTGAAGGATGACGTCAGCCTCATGGTCGGAGAGAAGGAGGAGTTTCGTCTCGCAAACGGTGTCACTTTCTCGTCCGACAGTCCGTTGGTGAAAGCGGTACTGCTTTGCTTGCAGCAGTCCGCGCCTAACCACGTAACCTTCGCCGCGTTGGTTTCGGAAGTTCGTGCCAAGTTGCTTACGGGTACTTCTGCGACGCGCGAACCGGGGCTCGAGAAGCGAGAGGAGGCGGTAATCGCTCAACAGTTACTCCTTCTCTACAGTAAAGGATTGATTGATGTACTTGCGGTTCCGCATGTCCGACTGGCCGCTGCCAATGATTCCGCTCTCAAGGCGACGGCTTTCATGCGCTGGCAGGCGCTGAATGAACCACGCCATGTAACGAACCTCCGCCATGTTTCCGTGCGGGTTGATCCGTTCGCCCGCCACGTCCTTTCCTTGATGGATGGAACGCGTAATCTTGATCAACTAACCGATGGCATGGCGGCCAAGGTTGATGAAGGTTTATTCAACGTGCAGGAATCGGGGAAGTCGGTTTCAGATCGGGAGCGTTTGAAGCTCATTCTGACGCCTCGTGTTTCAGGGGTGGTCGATCAGCTTGCCAAACTCTCTTTCTTGCAGAGTGCGGGGTGGCTCGAAAAGTTGAGGCCGGTCACAGGCGCCCCTGAGTGAGTCAGCCCAACGCGCGAAAAAACTCGACGGACACAACTATCTGGTGCTCAAGCGGACGGCGGACGCGGATACGAACCTGCACGGGGCAGGCAGAGGCTGACCCTGCTGGGACAACCCTTTCGAACCCGCCGGGGGAACCCATCAGGACCGCTCGGGTCAGCGCGGCGGGAATTCGAACTCCGTCTTCTTCTTGTCGGCCGACAGGACGAAGTAGGCGCTGAAGGTGGTGCCGCGCTTCGACATCAGCCCGTCGATGAGCCCGGTGCGACCAGTCTCGACGAGACGCTCGACCTCCTCGGCGGGGATTTCCCGGCCGCAGATCGTGCGCTTCATCTCGAAGACGACGCGCGGTTTGTCCTCGGCCCCGGGCTTGGTGACCACGAAGGACTCGGGCGTCTCGTAGAGTTCGCCGCCGTGGACCTTGCTCGCGCCGAGGCGCCGCGCCTTCGACAGATCGAGGGGGGCTTTGGCCTTGCGCGGGGTTCGGGGGGAGCCGTCGGCGTTCTTGGCGCCCTCCCTCGGTTTCCGCGGTGGGAATTCCCAGGCGATTTTCGGGCCCTGACGGAGCAGGTAGGCGTCGAAGGGGCGGCCCTTCTTGGAGATGAAGCCTTGGATGAGATCGGTCTTCTGCTTCTCGACCAGCTGGATCGCCTGCTCGCGGGTGATCGGCTTCTGGCACATCAGGCGCCCGACCTTGAAGGCCTCGCGCCATCGCTCGCCGTCGCGTTCGCGCAGGACGTAGTTGGTCGGCGCCTCGCAGAGCTCGGCCCTCGATGCCGGATCGGTCCAGAAAGGTGTGAGGGCGTTGACGTCGACCTTGGTCCCGAAATCCAGCTCGGCCTTGCGTCGGCCGGGGTTTTTCTCGTCGTCGACGAGGCGGATCTTCGAGGGGAAACGATTGCCGGTCTTCGCGGAGACGAAGCCATCGAGCGGACCGATCTCGCCCCGGGTGACGAGCTCGCGGACCTCATCCTCGGCGATCTTGCGGCCGCTCATCACCTTGTAGACCACGAGCGTGCCGTCCTGGGAGCGGAAGCCCCGCAGTGTCTCGAGCATCGGCTTCCCATCGGTCGGGCACACGATGTCGGTCACGCGACCGCTGGAGGCGTCCTCCTCGAAACTGCGGGTACGATCAACGATCCCCTTGGTGACCTCGACGATCTCGGCCATGAAGCGGTCGCGGGGGAACTGGTTGTGCTCCATCTGACGGAGCTTGTATTCCCATTGCCCGGTCATGTCGGGCTTGGTGAGGGCATCGGCGCCGACGGCGGCGAGAAACTCGAGCAGGGATTCGGCCTTGGACGTCGGGACGAGCTCGCGCTGGTTCCGCTCGATGTACTTCTGGTTGATCAGCCCGTCGATGGTGTCCGCGCGGGTGGCGGGGGTGCCGAGGCCACGCTCCTTCATGGCGTCCGCGAATTCCTCGTCGTCGATCAGCTTTCCCGCGCCTTCCATGGCGGACAGCAGGGTGGCCTCGGTGTAGCGGGGAGGCGGCTTGGTCGACTCGGCATGGAGACGCGTCTCGCCGGTGCGGGCGCGGTCGCCGTCGGCGGGGCTGAGGGCTGGCAGAGCCTTGGAGTCGGGGGAGTCGTCGTCTACGGTGGTCTTGCCGTAGACGGCGAGCCAACCCGGGGACGTGAGCACCTTGCCCTCGGTCTTGAAGGCGTGGCCGGGGGCGACGGTGCTGATGCGGGTGGTGACGTCGAATTCGGCGGACGGGAAGAACGTGGCGACGAAGCGCCGGGCGATCATGTCGTAGACCTTCGCCTCCATCTCCTCGAGGTTGTTGGGCTCGGTGGTGGTGGGGATGATCGCGAAGTGGTCCGAGATCTGGGCGTTGTTGAAGATGCGCTTGTTCGGGCGCAGCCAGCCTTGGTCGAGGACGGTTTGGGCGTGCTTGCCGAGGTCGCCGGCGAGGCTGAAGAGCGTGTCGCGGCAAGTTGGCAGATAGTCCTCGGGCAGCGCGCGGGAATCCGTACGCGGGTAGGTGATGACCTTGTGGCGCTCGTAGAGGGCCTGGGCGATCTGCAGCGTGCGCCGGGCGGAAAGGCCGAAGCGATTGTTGGCCTCGCGCTGCAGCGTGGTCAGATCGTAGAGGCGCGGGCTGGCTTGATTGGACGCCTTCTTTTCCTCGGAGACGGAGGCTGGCGGATTGCCCTGGCAGGCGGCGACGACGGCCTTGGCGGTGGCCTCGTCCCAGACCCGGTCGATGCGGTCGTGGTCATCGTTCTCGGCCTTGCGGAAGTTCGGGCGCTGGTAGACGCCCTCGTAGGTGCCCTTGGCGACGTTGAAGTCGGCGGTGATGCGCCAGAACGCGCGCGGCTTGAAATTGCGGATTTCGAGCTCGCGGTTGAAGACGATGGCGAGGGTGGGAGTCTGGACGCGGCCGACGGAGGCGACGTTGCCGGCCCGGGAGCCGAACATGCGCTTCGTGATGGCGCGGGTGCCATTGATGCCGATGAGCCAGTCGCTCTCCGACCGGCAGCGGGCGGCGTCGGCGAGCCCGGCGAGTTGGGCGCCGTCGCGCAGGCTGCGGAAGGCGGTGGCGATGCCCTCGGTGGTCATCGTCTGCATCCACGCCCGCTTGACCGGCAGCTTGCAGCGGGCGAGTTGGTAGATGTAGGTGAAGATCAGCTCGCCCTCGCGCCCGGCGTCGCAGGCGTTGACCACCTCCGCGATGTCCTTCCGGGCGAGCAGCTTCTTCAGCAGGTCGAACCGATCCTTCGTGTCGCTGATCGGCTTGAGCCCGAATTTCTCCGGGATGATCGGGAGCGCCTCCAGCCGCCAGAAGCCATATTTCTTCTTGTCGATGTCCTCCGGCATCTCGAGTTCGACGAGGTGGCCGACGGCGGAGCTGATGACGTAGGCGTCGTTCTCGTACACATCGCCCTTCTTCGGAATCTTGCCGAGGGCGCGCGCCAGGTCGGCGGCCACGGAAGGCTTTTCGGCGATGACGAGCGACTTCATGAGTCGTGAGGCGTTAGGGTTCGTCGCGGCGGATTTCAAGGCTTTGTTTTCCGGAGGGCCGGCCGGAGGAGGGCAAAGCGTGGCCCGGCCGGTGGGCGAACCGGCGGGACAGGCGGGTGCGGACGGGTGCGGCGACGCCGCGCGGCGCGGTCAGGAGGGGGCGACGCCGCGCGGGGTGGAGGCGAGGGCGTTGTCGAGGGCCGCGATCAAGTCGCCGATCGTCTCGTCGGTTTCGTCGCCCATGTTGGAAATTCGGAAAGTCTTGCCCTTCAGCTTGCCGTAGCCGCCATCGATCACGAGTCCGTGCTTGGACTTGAGGGTCTTGTTCAGCGCGGCGAGGTCGTAGCCGGCGGCGTTGGCGAAGCAGTTCAACGACCGCGAGCCGTAGCGGGCCTCGGGGAAGAGCGAGAAGCCATGGGCGGCGCCCCAGGCGCGCAGGCGCTCGTTGAGCCGAAGATGGCGCGCGTAGCGGGCCGCGACGCCCTCGGCCTCGATGTCCTCGAGCTTGGACTGGAGCGCGTAGACGAGCGGGATGACCGGCGTGCTCGGGGTCATGCCCTGCTCGTGATTCTTCTGGAATTCGACGAAGTCGAAGTAGTACCCGCGGTCGGGTGACGTCGCGGCGCGGGCGAGGGCGCGGGCGGAGACCGTGACCAGCGCGAGACCCGGGGGCAGGGCGAGGGCCTTCTGGGAGCCGGTGATGATGACATCGATCCCGAGTTGATCCTTCTCGATCGGGACCACGCTGAAGGAGCTGACGGTGTCGACGATCGAGATGACGTCGGGGAACTCGCGCAGCACGGCGGCGATCGCGGGCAGGTCGCTCATCGTGCCGGTGGAGGTCTCGTTGTGGATGAGGGTGACGCAGTCGTAGGCGCCGGTGGCGAGCTCCCGTCGGAGGGCCTCCGGGTCGACGGGCTTGCCCCAGTCGAAGCGGAGGGCGCCGGCGGCGCGGCCGCAGCGGAGAGCGACATCGTTCCACTTGTCGGAGAACGCGCCGTTCATGCAGTTGAGCACCTTGCGGCGGCAGAGGTTGCGCACCGCGCCCTCCATCACGCCCCACGCCGAGCTGGTCGCGAGGTAGACGGGGTCCCGGGTGAAGAAGAGGGATTGCAGCTTCGGCTGGATGGCCTGGTAGAGGGCGACGAAGTCGCTGCTGCGGTGGCCGATCATCGGCCGGGTCATGGCCCGCAGGGTCCTTTCGGAGACGGCGATCGGGCCGGGGATGAACAGTTTGTAGCTCATGAACGGGGGGTAGAATCTGAGGCGGCGGGGGCGGCAAAGGAAGCCGGAAGGCGAAAAATCGTCGGCGGCGCGGGGATGATTCCGGTTGCGCCTGCCGCGGGAATTCCGTTTGCCGTTATCCTGCTTCATGCCGTCGTGGCTCAAACGTAAACTCACCGCCTTCGAGGCCTACACGATCGATGTGATCTTTGGCCGCCGGGAGGATGCCGGGGCGTCCGTGTACGCGGCCGTGTTGCAGGCCCTGTCGGCGGTGTTCAGTGCGTTGACGCAGACGAGGCTGTGGCTGTACCGAAACCGGATCCTGCACGACCAGCCCCTCGGTTGTCTGGTCGTGGTGGTGGGCAACCTCACGGTGGGCGGGACCGGCAAGACGCCCGTGGTGGAGAAATTCGCCCGGGCCCTGCGGGACCGCGGCCGCCGGGTGGCGATCCTGTCGCGGGGCTACAAGAGCAAGACGCCTCCGCTCTGGCGTCGCGGCTGGAACTGGCTCACGCACGCGTCGGCTCCGCCCCCGCGGGTGGTCAGCGACGGGCAGGCGGTTCTCCTCGACAGCGAGGAGGCGGGGGATGAACCGTTCATGCTGGCGCGAAACCTCCCCGGGGTCGTGGTGCTGGTCGACAAGGACCGGGTCAAGGCGGGAACCTACGCAATCAAGCGTTTCGGCTGCGATACCCTGGTGCTGGACGACGGCTTCCAGTACCTGCCCCTCAAGGGGAGCCTGAACCTGCTGCTGGTCGACAAGACCAATCCCTTCGGCAACGGGCACCTCCTGCCGCGCGGCATCCTCCGCGAGCCGATCAAGCACCTCCGGCGCGCCAGCTACATCTTTCTCACCAAGTCGGACGGGCGGCGCGACCCGGAGATCGAGGCCCTGTTCGCGCGCTACAACCCGAGGGCGGACGTCATCGAATGCGCGCACCGGCCGCAGTACCTGCACCGATTTGGAGTGCCGGTGGACTCCGCGGAGCAGCGCCAGCCGCTCTCCTTCCTGCGGGGAAGGAGGGTGGGGGCCTTCTGCGGCATCGCCGCACCGGAGAGCTTTGAAACCTTCCTTCGCGATCTCGGTGCGGACGTACGCTTCTCTCGCCGCTTCCTCGATCACTACCGCTTCGGGCCGGAGGATATTGAATCGGTGTTCGACGAGGCGCGTGAGAAGCAGGTCGAGTGCATCGTGACGACGGAGAAGGACTCGGTGCGATTGGCCGCGGACCTCCGCCCGCCGGTCCCCTTGTACCATCTGCGGTTGGAGATCGAAATCATCCGCGGTGCGCCGGATTTCGCGGCGGCCGTGCAACGGATCTGTTTTCCGGAGACGAGTCCGCAGGTGATTCCGGGCTCGCCTCCGGCGATCCACCCGTCCGGGCATTCCGGACGATGACGTCGCTCGTTGCCCGGGCCTGGCGGGGCGGTCAGCGGGCCGGACGGCGACGGTGGCCGCTCTTCGGCTCGATGTTCAGGTACGTCTTGTTGAGCATCTGGCTCTCGTAGAGCTCGAGGAGGCGGACACCCTCGCGGGGCTTGACCATGTCCTTGCGGGTGGCGGCATCGATCTGCGCCTTCATGCGGCGGCAGAGTTCCTCCTGCTGGTACTGCACGCCCTCGATGACATCAGCGATGCGGCTGCCGCTGAGGGCCTCCTCGATGTAGAAACCGTTCGGCTCGTCGGGTTCGAGGAAGACGTGCACCTCGTTCACGCGGCCGAACAGGTTGTGCAGGTCGCCCATGATGTCCTGATAGGCGCCCGTGAGGAAGACCCCGATGTAGTAAGGTTTTCCGTTGAGGGGATGGAGATTCAGGTAGTCCTTCGTGTCCTGGAGATCGATGAACGTGCTGATCTCGCCGTCGGAGTCGCAGGTGATGTCGACGAGCACCGCGTTGACCGAGGGCTTCTCATTGAGCCGGTGCAGCGGGGTGATGGGAAAAAGCTGGCCCAGGGCCCAGTGGTCGAGGAGCGACTGAAAGACGGAGAAGTTGCAGACGTACTGGTCGGCCAGCAGCGTGTGCAGGTCGCGGAGTTCCTCGGGCTGGTAGCCGGAGTCGCGGGCTTCCGTGGCCAGTTGCTCGCAGATGCGCCAGAAGAGCTGCTCGGCGGCGGCGCGGTTTCCGAGGTCGAGGTACCCGAGGTTGAAGAGGGAGATGGCCTCCTCCTTGCGCTGGACGGCGTCATGGTAGCGTTCGAGCCGGCCGAGCTTCTGGCGGTTGCGCAGGAGTGCCTCGAGATCCTGGACAACCTTGTGCTTTTCCTTCGGCTGGTGCTGTTGCCCGAGGGATTCGCGTTTGTTGATCCGCTCGAAGACCTCAAACACGAGGAGTGAGTGGGAAGCCACCACGGCCCGGCCGGATTCGCTGACGATGTCGGGCACGGGGACCTTGGCGGCGTCGCAGACCTCCTTGATGTTGTGCACGACATCCCGGGCATACTCCTCCACGGAGTAATTCATGGAGCTCTCGAAGTTCGTCCGCGAACCATCGTAGTCGATGCCGAGGCCGCCGCCGACGTCGAGGTAGCCCATCGGGAAGCCCATCTCGACCAGTTGGCAGTAGAAGCGGGACGCCTCGGTGACGGCGCTCTTGATCGTGATGATGTTCGGGACCTGGGAGCCGATGTGGAAGTGGAGCAGCCGGAGCGACTGGACCAGCTTGGCGGCCTTCAGCTTCTCGGTCGCGAAGAGGATCTCGGCGGTGTTGAGGCCGAACTTGGCGTTGTCCCCGGAGGACATCGCCCACTTGCCCTCGCCGCGGGTCTGGAGCTTGACCCGCAGGCCGATCATCGGCTTGACGCCCGTCTCGGCCGAGATGCGGATGATGTCGTCGATTTCGGAAATCTGCTCGACGACGAGGATGATCTTCTTGCCGAGCTTCCGGCCCAGCAGGGCGAGGCGGATGTAGTCGTCGTCCTTGTAGCCGTTGCAGATGATGAGCCGGTTGTTGTGGTCGTGGAGCGCGAGCACGATCATCAACTCGGGCTTCGAGCCGGCCTCCAGACCGTAATGGTAGTCCTTGCCCGCAGCCATGATCTCGTCGACCACCTCGCGCAGTTGGTTGACCTTGATCGGGAACACCCCGCGGTAGCTTCCGCGGTAGCCCTCGGCCTTGATCGCCTTGCGGAAGTGTTCGTTGAGCTGCACCACCCGATGGCGGAGAAGATCTTGGAAACGGATCACGACGGGCGCGCGGAGTCCCATCCCAACCGCCTCCTCAATCACGTCCATGATCCGGATCGTGCGCCCGTCCGAGCACGGCTGGACGTTGACAAAGCCCTCGGCATCAACGCCGAAGTGACCGGCGCCCCATCGCTTGAAACCGTAGAGTTCTTCGGAATGTGCGGCGGTCCAGGAGGAGGCAGTCTTGCTTTTCAATGCGGGGAAGGGCGTCGGGTTATGGCTTGCTTTTGGCGAGTGTGCGCGGGTTAGATGGGTGTTTCTTTTTCCGAAACCTTCAATCGCAAATCGTCCATGACCTTCGTGAACCTTTCCCTCCCCGTTTTTCTGGCTCAGTCCGCTCCGCCTGCCGGAGGCGGGATGTTTCAGATCCTGTTCCTCGTTTTCATGTTCGCGGCGATGTATTTCCTGATGATCGCCCCGCAGCGCAAGAAGCAGAAAGAGCATGAGAAGATGCTCAAGGCGCTCGTGGCGGGCGACGAAATCGTGACGGCGGGTGGGATCTACGGCACCATTACCTCCGTGAAGGACGATCGCTTCATCGTGCGGATCGCCGACTCGGCCAAGATCGAGATCGGCAAGGGCTTCGTGCACGCCCTCGTGAAGAAGTCGTCCTAGGGCAAGGCCTGAGCGTACGGCGAGTCGCCCCGCCGGTTGCAGCGCGGCGAAGGCTTGATCCGATCCGTCGTCCCGCATCCATCCACCGCAGGACGGCGGTTTCATCCCCCTTTTAAACCAAACCCCCAATGATCAAACGTAACCTCTGGAAGCTCGTGCTCAGCCTAGCCATCGTGCTGTGGGCCGTCACGACGCTCATCCCGTTGAACGACCGGCCTTTCCCTGAGTACGCCCGGTCGGCGGCGACGGCGAAATCGGCGGAGTTCGCGGCCCTCATCAAGGAGGCCAGTGACCGCACCCAGTCGGGTGGCGCTCCGAGCGTGTTCGTGGCGCTCAAGCAGATCGCCCGCGAACGCAAGATCGACCTCGCCCAGTTCTTCCCGGGGTTCAATCTCGGGGACGTCCGGAATCTTGAGAAGCGCAACACGCTCCTCCTCGAGGAGCTGCTCCGGCTCTCCAAGGGCAAACTCCAGCTGGGACTCGATCTTAAGGGTGGCGTCGCCTTCACCCTTGAGGTGGACGATTCCGGGATCGCCGCGGCCTCCACGGAGGAGCGTCAGGAAAAGCTGTCGAAGGCAATCGACATCATCGGCAACCGCATCAACGCCTTCGGCGTGGCCGAGCCGGTGATTCGTCCGGTCGGTGAAAATCGCATCGAAATCCAGCTTCCGGGAGTCAGCACTCAGGACAACCCGGAGGTGGTGAACAGCGTGAAGAAACCGGCCCGCCTCGATTTCCGCCTCGTCCATCCGTTCCTCGACCCGTCCCAGACGGCCGAGGTGCCGCCCGGTTACGAACTCATGACGCTGGAGAGCGAGTTGCGCAACGGCGAGATTTTCACCCAGGAGGTCTTCGTCAAGCGCATCCCCGAAATGACGGGCGAAGGGGTTCAGGACTCCTACCCGACGATGGACGAGTACGGTCGCTTCAAGATCATCATGCGCTTCACGAGCGAGGGCCGGAAGCAGTTCGCCGACGTGACACGCGCCATCGCGGAATCGAACCAGCGGACCGGTCGCACGGGCCAGCTGGCGATCGTTCTCGACGGCAAGCTTTACTCCGCGCCAACCGTGCGGGAGGAGATCAGCAGCGACTCCGCCGAGATTTCCGGCAGCTTCACCCAGCGCGAGGCCTTCGACCTCGCCAATGTGCTCAACAACCCCCTCGACCTCCCCCTCCAAGTGAAGGAGCAGTTCGAGGTCGGACCGACGCTGGCGGAGGATGCAGTCGCCAGCGGCAAGGTGGCGTTCATCATCAGCACGCTCCTCACGATCGGCTTCGTCGTCTTCTTCTACACGGTGGGCGGCCTGATCGCGGCCGTCGGCATGGCGGTCAATGTTCTCGTGACGCTGAGCGTGCTCTCGGAGTTCGGTGCGACGCTCTCGCTCCCGGGCATTGCAGGCATCGTCCTGACGCTGGCCATGTCGGTGGACTCGAACATCCTGATTTTCGAGCGCATGCGTGAGGAACTGCGGGTGGGCAAGTCGCTGCCCACCGCCCTCGAGGCTGGGTTCGACAAGGCGTGGAGCGCGATCATCGATTCCAACCTCACGACCCTGATCGTTGCCGCGATCATGATCGCGCTCGGCACCGGTTCCGTGAAGGGCTTCGGCATGACGCTCGCGATTGGTATCTTCACGACGATGTTCGCGGCGGTCGTCGTATCGAAGCTCCTCATGGAGGCGTTCATCCTTCCCGGCGTGATCAAGCGCATGCGAATGTTCTCGGTGCTTCAGAGCCCGAACTATGATTTCCTCAAGTACGCTCGTCCGGCCTTTATTGCATCCTGGGTCGTGGTCGTCATCGGCATCGCGGTCGTCTTCGTCAAGGGACGGGAAATCTACGGCATCGACTTCACCGGTGGTGATGCGGTGACGCTGAGCTACGCCCAGCGCGTGGAGACTGCCTCCCTGCGCAACGCCGCGGAGAAGGCTGGATTTCCAGAGGCAGGCTTCAGTTACCTCTCCCAAATCGGCAGCGATCAGCAGGTGCTCAAGGTCACCGCCGACTTCGATCGGGGCAAACCACTCGTCGAGGCACTCCAAAAAGCACTGCCGCAGGCGAAGTTCGAGGTCATGGGCGAAAACCGCATCGGCCCGTCGGTCGGTGAGGAGATCCAATGGAACGCCTTGAAGTCAGTCTTCTGGGCACTGGTGCTCATCCTCGCCTATGTCGCGTTCCGCTTCGAAATCGGTTACGGCATGGGCGCGGTGGTCAGCACCGTGCACGACTTGCTGATGACCATCGGCATCTTCGTCCTCTTCGACCGCGAGTTCAACGCGTCGATGGTGGCGGCCATCCTGCTGATCGCGGGTTACTCGATCAACGACACCATCGTCGTGTTCGACCGCATCCGTGAGGAGTTGAAGCTCAACCCGAACCTGAGCCTCGCCAACGTCATCAACCGCGCGCTCAACCTGACGCTCTCCCGCACGATCATCACGGGTGGCACCACGTTGCTGACCGCCACGACGCTGCTCATCGTCACGACGGGTGAGGTCAATGACATCGCCTTCACCCTCCTCATCGGTGTCATCACCGGCACGTTCTCGTCGCTCTTCATCGCCAGCCCCATCTTCTACTGGTGGCACAAGGGCGACCGGAAGCACGTCGAGAAGCACGAGGACGTGAAGCCCACCTACGAGTGGACGGGTTCGAGCAAGGCCTCCGAATGATCCCGGGCTCGCTGTCGGCCGGCCCCTAGGGTCCGGCCGGCTCCGCAGCCGGTGTCCGCCTCGGGCGTCACCGGCTCCCGCGGGCACCGCCGGACCGCCATGCGCTGGATCTACACGCCGCCGCGACCCGAAGCGGTCGCCGACCTCAGCCGACAGGCCGAGGTGAGTCCGGTCATTGCCGAATTGCTCCTCCGCGCCGGACTCTCCGACCCGGCGGCGGCGGCCCGTTTCCTGCGCCCCGCCCTCGCTGAACTCGCGGACCCGTTCCGCCTCGATCATCTCGACGGCGCCGCCCGTCGCCTGCGTCAGGCCATCGCGGGGCGCGAGGACGTGGTGGTGCTGGGAGACTACGATGTCGATGGGGTGAGCAGCACGGCGCTGCTGGTGAGCGTGCTGCGCCGGTTCGGCCTCAGTCCGCGGTTCATCGTTCCGCGGCGGATGGAGGACGGTTACGGACTGTCCCGGAGCGCGATTGATCGCGCGTTGGAGCAGGGCGTGCCGAAGCTGTTCGTGGCGTTGGACTGCGGTACCAATTCGCAGGCGGAGGTGGCCTACCTCGAGTCGCGGGGCGTGGACGTGATGGTCGTCGATCACCACCGTTCGAAGTCGGGCCCGCTGCCGGGCGGGCTGCTGGTCAATCCCCACGTGTACGACCGGCCGGACGACGAGCCATGGCGGAACCTTTGCACGGTCGGTCTCGTCTTCAAACTCGCGCACGGGCTGCTGAAGCTGCTGCGCGCAGACAACGACCCCGTCGCGGGGTCCATCAAGCTCCGCGACTACCTCGATCTTGTCGCCCTGGGGACCGTGGCGGACTTGGTGCCGCTGCATGGCGAGAACCGCATCCTTGCGCGTTACGGACTGCAGACGCTTGAGGCCACGCAGCGTCCCGGACTGCGGGCCCTCATGGAGGTCGCGGGGGTCCGCCCGGGCAACGGACTGCAGCCAGTTGATATTTCGTTCCGCCTTGGACCGCGGATCAACGCGTCCGGCCGGCTCGCCGACGCCGCGCTTTCGGTGGAGTTGCTGTTGAGCGAGGATCGAGCCTTCTGTGGCGACACGGCCCGCCAACTCGACGCCTTTAACCGGGAGCGGCAGGACATCGAGCGCCTGATCACGGATGAGGCGGAGCGGATCGTGGAGTCGCAGTTCGCGGACCGTCCGGCGATCGTCCTTTACGGGGACGCGTGGCATCCGGGCGTGGTCGGCATCGTGGCCGGACGCGTGAGCCGCAAGTATCACCGCCCGTGCGTGGTTTTGGGCAACGAGGGGGAGTTCGCCAAGGGATCGGGCCGGAGTGTCGACGGGGTGAACCTAGTCGAGATCCTTGCGGCGTGCGCCGATGGCCTGAACAGCTGGGGCGGGCATCCCATGGCGGTGGGAGTCTCGGTGGCCAAGGATCGCGTGGACGCCTTCCGGGTGCGCTTCGAGGCCGCCGTCCTGGCGCAGCTCGGCGGATCGCGGGCGGAATCCTCGCTCGCGTTGGCCGCTTGGCTCCCGCCGGAGCAGATTCGGGAGACGCTGATGGAGGAACTCGGCGTCCTGCACCCCTTTGGGCAGGGCAATCCGGAGCCGGTCTTCGGCATCCGCGGCATTGTGCTTCGGCAGCGCCCTGAGGTGTTCAAGGAGCAGCACTTCCGTTTCTCGGTGGAGGACGGCCGCGGGCGCCGTCTGTACGGGGTGGCATGGAAGATGGCCCGGCGGCTGCCGCCGGTCGGCGTGCGCCTCGACCTCGCGGTCGAACTGGCTTGGAATCACTTCAATGACCGCCGGCTGCTCCAGCTTGAGCTGGTCGATTGGCGGCCGTCCGAGAGTACCTGAGTGCCGGGGGGCGGGGATTCGTGGGGGCGCGGGCTCAGGCTGCGGAGCCCTGTGCTGGGGGAGAAGGGTGGCGCGGCGGGGATGCACTCGCCTCTTGCCACCCGAAGGGGGAAGGGATCATCCTCCCGGGTTTCCATGGCGACGCTCACCTTTGCCGTTCTTCCCGGCGACTACATCGGGCCCGAGGTCATGACCGAGGCGCTCCGCGTGCTCGAACACCTTGCCGCCCGGGAGGGCCTGGTCCTCTCCTACACAATCGCCGATGTCGGCGGCGCCGGCATCGACCGGCACGGCAAGGCGCTGCCCGACAGCACCCTCGAACTCTGCCGCCGCAGCGATGCCATCCTGTTCGGCTCGGTCGGCGGACCCAAGTGGGAGAAACTGCCCCCGAAGGAACAGCCGGAGCGGGCCGCACTGCTGCCCCTGCGCAAGGCCTTCAACCTGTTCGCCAACATCCGCCCCGGACTGCTCTACAAGGACTTGGTCGACGCCTCCCCCCTCAAGGCGGAGCGCATTCCCAACGGCATCGACATCGTCTGCATCCGTGAGCTGACCGGCGGCATCTATTTCGGACAGCCCAAAACGACCACGACGCTCGAGAACGGGGAGCAGCAGGCCATCGACACGATGGTCTACAAGACCTCGGAGATCGAACGGATCGCGGAGGTGGCGGCGGTGACGGCGCGCTCGCGCGGACGCCGCGTCTGCTCCGTCGACAAGGCCAACGTCCTCGAGACCTCCGTGCTCTGGCGCCGGACCGTCACCGAATACTTCGCCCGCAGACATCCGGACCTCGCGCTCTCCCACATGTACGCGGACAACGCCGCGATGCAGCTGGCCCGGGATCCCAACCAGTTCGACGTGATGTTCACGGAGAACATGTTTGGCGACATTCTCTCCGACGAGATGGCGGTGATCTGCGGTTCGCTCGGCATGATGAGCAGCGCGTCGCTCGGCGCGGGTTCCAATTCCCATGGTCGTCCGTTCGGGCTCTACGAGCCGGCCGGCGGCACCGCGCCTGACATCGCCGGGCAGGGGATCGCCAACCCGTGCGCCCAGATCCTCTCCGCGGCGCTGATGCTGCGCTACAGCTTCGGGCTCGACGCCCTGGCCGACCGCATTGAAGCCGCCGTGCGGAAGACCGTCACCGTCGACGGCGTCCGCACCGGCGACATCGCCTTCGGGCGCCCGCGCGTCGGCACGCGCGGGATGGCCGACGCGATCATTGGCAACCTCTGAGACCGCCTCTCCCCGACTGAGACCCCGACCGACCATGACGTCCGCGCAGATCCGCCAGTCGTTCCTCGACTTCTTCGCCCGCCAGGGGCACACGATCGTGCCCTCCTCGTCGCTGCTGCCCGATTCCCCGGGACTGCTGTTCACCAACGCGGGCATGAACCAGTTCGTCCCGATCTTCCTCGGTGACCGCGCGGCGGACGTCTCGAAGTGGGCGGGCGCCCGGCCGGCGCGGGACACCCGCGCGGCGGACACGCAGAAGTGCATCCGCGCGGGCGGAAAGCACAACGACCTCGAGGATGTCGGCTTCGACACCTACCACCACACGCTCTTCGAGATGCTTGGGAACTGGTCGTTCGGCGACTACTTCAAGCGCGAGTCGCTGACGTGGGGCTGGGAACTGCTGACGAAGGTCTGGGGCATCCCGCCGAAGCGCCTGTTCGCCACCGTCTACGCGCCGAAGCCGGGCGATCCCTCGGAATTCGACCATGAGGCGGCCGCGATCTGGACGGACCTGTTCCGCGCCGCCGGCCTCGATCCCGCCGTCCACATCGTCCACGGCAACCGCAAGGACAATTTCTGGATGATGGGTGACACCGGTCCGTGCGGTCCCTGCTCGGAGATCCACTTCAACCTGCTGCCCAGCGATGACGAAGCGGAGGGCCGGACGCTCGTCAATGCCTCGAGCCCCCGCTGCATCGAGATCTGGAATCACGTGTTCATCCAGTTCAACGCGAACGCGGATGGCACCTTCTCACCGCTGGCCGCCAAGCACGTCGACACCGGGATGGGCTTCGAACGTGTGGCCGGCATCCACGCCACGACGAAGGGCTTCACGGAGTTCGGGGCCGAGCCCTCGAACTACGAGGCCGATGTGTTCGCGCCGCTCTTCGCCCGGGTCGCCGCGCTGTCCGGCAAGACCTACACGCGCACGGTGCCGAAGTCGCGCGACGGCCTGAGCGCGCAGGAAATGACGGACGTGGCCTTCCGCGTTCTCGCCGATCACGCCCGCACGATCAGCTGCGCCATCGCGGACGGCATTCTCCCCGGCAACGAGGGGCGGAACTACGTCATCCGCCGCATCCTCCGCCGCGGCATCCTCTACGGGGCGAAGCTCGGCCTCAGGACCGGGTTCTTCGAGCAACTGGTGGAGCCGGTGGTGGAGAGCCTCGGACCGGTGTTCCCGGAGTTGGTGGCGCAACAGGAGATCATCCGTCGCGTCATCCGCGCCGAGGAGGAGAGTTTCGGGCGCACGCTGGAGCGCGGACTGGCCCTCTTCGCCGCCTCGGTGGCGCGGACGGGTGGAACGCAGGTGGCGGGTGCCACCGCCTTCGAATTGTATGACACCTACGGATTCCCGCTCGACATGACGCAATTGCTGGCGGCGGAGCGCGGTCTGGCGGTCGACACGGCGGCGTTCGAGGCGTTGATGGAGAAGCAGCGGGAGCGCGGGCGCGCCTCGCAGCGCAAGGAGATCGTCGTGGCGGCGACCGAGGGTGAGAGCGTCGCGGTGCCACCGACCCGGTTCCTCGGCTACACGGCGACCTCCGCCAAGGCGACGCTCCTCGAGGTTGTCCGCGCGGGCGACGACGCCTTTCTCGTCTTCGACCAGACCCCCTTCTACGCCGAGATGGGCGGGCAGTCCGGCGACGCCGGCAATGTGCTGCTGGGCGGCCACCTCGTCCATGTGGTCGACACCGTCAAGGACAAGTCCGGACGTCACCTGCATCGCACCGACGCCACCCTGCAGGCCGCGCTCCCGGCGGCGGTCGCGGGCGCCGGCGCGGAGTTGGCGGTGGACGTGGTCCGCCGCCGCGCGATCTCCCGGCACCACAGCGCCGCGCACCTGATCCATTGGGCGCTCCGCAAGGTGCTCGGCACGCACGTGCGCCAAGCGGGCACCTCGAAGACCCCGGACCGGATGCGCTTCGATTTCTCGCACTTCGAGGCCATGACGCCGGAGCAGCTCCGCGAAGTCGAGCGGCTGGTCAACGAGAAGGTCATCGATAACGCCCGGGTGGAGACGTACGAGACCGAGTTTGACCGCAAGCCGGAGGGGACCCTGGCGTTCTTCGGTGACAAGTACGGCAAGGTCGTCCGCGTCGTCGACATCGGCGGCTACAGCCGCGAACTTTGCGGCGGCACGCACGTGGCGTCCGCCGGCGAGGTGGGCTTCATCAAGATCGTGGCCGAGATGGCGATTGCGGCGGGCACGCGGCGCATCGAGGCGGTGAGCGGCCAGGCGGCGTTTGACCTTCTCACGCATCACGACCAGCAGCTCCGCGCGGTCTCGGCGAAGCTCAACGCCGGCCCGCAGGATGTCGTGACGAAGCTTGATTCGCTCCTCGGCGCGAAGGCCGACATGGAGCGCAGGTTGAAGGCGTTCGAACAGAAGGCCGCGGCGGGTCTTGCCGACCAATTGATCGCCGGGGCGGCGGAGCGCGACGGACTGCGCTGGATCGCGGCGGTGGTGCCGGCGGAAAGTCCGGACGCCCTCCGCGCCCTTGGCTCCCAGGTTCTGGCGCGCGTGGGTGAGGGCGTGGTCCGCCTCGGAGCCGTCTTCGACGGCAAGGTCACGGTGGTCGCGTTCTGCAGTCCGGCGGCCATCAAGGCGGGTCACCAGGCGGGCCGGATCGTCTCCGCCCTGTGCGCCCAGCTCGGGGGCAAGGGCGGCGGAAAGCCGGACTTTGCGATGGGTGGGGGCAAGGACGCCGCCCGCCTTCCGGAGGTCATTGCGGCGAATCCCTGAACGGGGCTGCGGTCCGGATCGGAGCGGGGCCGATCCCGACGCGACCCGACTTCCACGCCCTCGTCCCATGGCTGATCTTCCCCGGCTCTGTGCCATCCTCGCGTTCGACGGTCGCAACCGTCCGGCCGTGCGCAAGCTCGGCAGCAAGCACGGGCTGCCCTTCACCGGCACCGACGAGGTGATGGCCGTCCAACGTCTGGAGTCGGCCCTGCCGGACCATTCGGCGCTGACGGAGATCCTTTCCCTCGAGGCGGGCGGCCGGGCGTACCGGGTGTTTTTCTGCCGCGCCACTGGGGAGTCGCGCGATCCCGAGGTGGTCCGCGTTTCGATCGCGGACTTGCTCGACCAGCCCGCGGCGCTGGCGCCTTCGCTCCATGCCATCCTGATGGCCTGCGACGGTGAGTGGGCGCGGGTTCCCTACCTGCATCTGGGCGAGAGCGACTTCATCTACAGGTTCCGACCCGAACGGGAACGAAACGAGGAGGTCTATCTGCGGGATGCGGAGTCCCGGCGGCTCTATCAGTCCGCGCTGTGTGCCGCGATCAAGGAGATCTCACGGCAGAACGAGCGGTCCGTGGGTGCGCCGGTGGACCTCGACTTTGGGCCGGTGCGCTACGTGATCCCGAGTCATTTCGGCTTCTGTCTCGGTGTCCGCAACGCGATCGAGCGGGCTTACGAGACGATCGCCGAGAACCCGGGGCGGCGCGTCTTCATGCTTTCGGAGCTCATCCACAATCCGTTCGTCAACGCCGACCTCGCCCGCCGCGGCTTGCGGTACCTGCAGACCGACAAGGGCGGGCCGCTGACGGAGTCCGGCTTGCCGGCGACGGCGGATGCGTCGGGACGCCTGCTCTGGGACGGGCTGACCTCGGACGACATCGTCATCATCCCGGCGTTTGGTGCGACGGATGCAGACAAGGCGCGCCTCGTGCGCCGCGGGGTGGCGGTTTGCGAACACGACGCGACCTGCATGCTCGTTGAGAAGGTGTGGAAGGCGGCCCGGGCCTACGGTCGCGACGGCTACACGGTCATCATCCACGGCAAGGCGGAGCATGAGGAGACCAAGGCGACCTTTTCGAATACGCGGCGGCATGCGGCGGCGGTGATCGTCCGGGATTTGACCGAGACGCGAGCCCTGATGGAGCTTTGCCGAATGCCGCCGGCGGAGGCGCAGACGCGGTTTGAGGCGATGTTCCGCGACCGGCACACCCCGGGCTTTGCCGTGGGGCGCGATCTGGCGCGGGTGGCGGTGGTGAACCAGACCACGCTCCTGATGAATGAGACGCGCGCCATCATCCAGTTCCTGCGGGATGACTTCTCCCGGCGGTACGGGCCCGACGTGGGCGGGGCGCCGCCGCGGGTGGGCGGGGGCACGCGGAACGACACCCTGTGCTACGCGACGCAGGTGAATCAGGATGCGTTGACCCGGGCGCTGGAGACCCCACTCGACGCGGCCTTCGTGATCGGCGGGACAAATTCCTCCAACACGTACCAACTCCATCGCCTGTGTGAGCAACGTCTGCCGGGGAAGGCGTTCTTCATTCAGAGCGAGGCCAACATCCTTTCGCGGGATGCGGTTGAGCACACGGTCTTCCCGGCTTCGAGCGCCTCCGGCCCGCGGGAAAGCCGTCGCGAACGGCGTGCGCTGTGGCCGGGCGATCTCGGTCCGAAGCGGATCCTGATCACCGGCGGCGCATCCTGCCCGGACGGCGTGATTCAGCAGGTGATCGACCGCCTGAACAGTCTCTGGCCGGCGGAGCAACTGCGCCCGATCGATGCGGTGCTGGCTGAACTCCGGTCGCGAGTCCCGGTCGTCTAGACGGGGGCGGTGATGCTGGCGCGGATCACCGCGCCTTACCCCCAACTGCGGGTCGGCCCCGCAGGTTAGAACCGGGTGGTGACGCCCAGCCGGATGCCCGCGTTTGAGCCGATCGACACCGCGGCCGTGCGGCCGGCGAGGGTTTGCTCGTACTTGTCGAGCGTCTCGGCGGTCACTCCGGCGAAGAATCCCGTGCGCTCGGTGATCAGCCACTCCGCGTTGATCTCGGCGTAGGCGCCGGGCATGAACTTCTTGTAGTTTTCCTCGCCCTGCACCCGGATCGGCAGGACGCCGGGGACGTTGAGGGACTCGTCGATGCGGTACGTCGTACCGATGTAGGCTCCGGCGAAACCCGCGCTCGCATTGATCGCGACCCGGCGGCTGAGGGGGACGCGCAGGACCGGGCCGGCGCGGAAGAGGAAGTAGGCGCCCTTGATCTGCCACGTGCCGGTGACTGACGCCCCGTTCAGCGTGGTGGTGTTGGTGCGGCTGACGGGCTGCGCGCCCAGTGGCACGGTGGTTTCGAGCGACGAGCCGAAGATGGTTCCGTTGGCGGCCGTGAAGTTGGTGTAGGACGGTCCGACGTAGGGCGCCGCCGGTGCCGCCTGACCGCCGAGTGAATAGAGGTCCGTCAGCGTCTTGAGCGTCGCCTTCACCTCGCCCGAGGTCTTCCCGTTGATATCGGTCATGCCCATGCCGAAGAGCAGGCCGAGCTCAATCTTCCCGCCGAACGTGCCGAGCTTGCGCACGTAGGTGAATTCGAAGCCGGGCCCGGGGCCCGCGTCGGCGTCCACGCCCGCGCCGCTCGCCGTGGAACTGTAGTCGTTCAGCGCGATGAAGCCGGGGTTGGAGGTCGCCTGGCTCGCGTTCACGTAGGACCAGATACGCGTGGTTCCGGGCCGGTAGCCGAGGTAGTCACCGATCGCCTGGGTCACGACGTTGCCGTTGCTGTCGAGGACCGGGTTGCCATTGGCGTCGAGGACGCCGCCGCTGACGGTGTAGCGACCGCCCTGGGGGGAAGTCTGGTTGCCGTTCGCGTCCTTCTCCGCCTCGCGCAGCGAGTCGAGGCCGACCGATCCGTTCGCGTAGTTGATGGCCTGCGGCGCGATGGAAAGCGCCGGGATGGTGAGGTTCGAGGGGACCGAGCCGAGGTTGCCGAAGCGGATGTTCGCGCCGCCGATGAAGCGCACGCCCACGGAGAACGCATTGTTGCGCACGGGCCGGAACTCGTAGGGGAGCTGCATGCCGCTCTGCGCGCGCAGGGGGGCGAACAGGCCGAGGAGAACGAGGCCGAGAAGAAGGCGGTTGAGGGTCATCGTGCGGGAGAGAAGGCGGTCGCGGAGGAAAGTGATCCGGGGAAGCTATGAGAGACAGGAACGCCCCGTGATGGTTGCACGGAGGTGCCGAAAACAGCACAGAAAGCCGGAAAGCGCGGGGGCCGTCAAGGCGTCCGCTCGGCGGTTTGTCGCAACGGCTTAGCGAATATCTTCCTTTGCGGGGAAAGGCCCGGCGGGGGAGGTGGCAGAAGAGTGCAGGACAGCGGCCCAGAGTTCCGCTTCCCCGACAAGACCGTGGGTGCGGAGAGCTTGGGCGATCTCAGCGGCGGCCGGTTCGCGGACGGAGTGGCGGGGATCCGCCGGCCAGGTGGGCTGGAGGGCCCGGGTGATCGCCCAGCAGGCCCACGCCCGCCAGCGGCGCGCTTCGCGGCGCGGTTCGTTTATCCGATCGGCGTAGTGCTGAAAGTGCACCCGGGGGTTGCCGACGAAGGCCCCGGGCGGGAGGTTCGCCAGCATCCACGCCAAGGCGGCGTACGGCATCGGCCAGCGTTGCAAGCTCGGCTCGGTGCCATCCAGGTCCGCCCCCATTGCCCGATCGAGGCACAGGATCGCGCGGGCCGGGAGGGCCTGTTGCCAGAGGCTTTGACCGTATTCCAGACAGGCGACGTAGAACGCATCGCCCCGCGAATCCTCCCGCTGCGCGTGCAGGTGACGCCACGAAAGGCCCGGCGGAGCCGGGGGCAGGTGCGGGCAGGGGGCGAGCGGGGGCATTCCTCCGGTCGGTGAGGCACAGCGGACGGGACGTCAATTCTTCGCTTGGCGCGGGGCGGTCCTTTCCGGAACACTCACCGGATGGCCGACGGTCCGCCCCTCGTCTCCGGAGTCACCTCCGACGCCGCCCACGAGGTGCGCGGATGGCGGCGCTTCGCGCTCGCGACGCTGGGCTCCCTGATGCGCCTGTGGGGGCGCACGCTCCGCTTTGAAACCACGGCGTCGTCGCTGGCCGCCCTGCGGAAGACCGACGAACCGATCGCGATGGTGCTCTGGCACAACCGACTCTTCCTCGGGGCCGAGATCTTTCGGCGTTTCCGGCAGGGCCGGCCGGTGTACGCGCTCGTCAGTGCGAGTCGCGACGGTGCGTGGCTGGCGGCGTTCTTCGCGCTGGCTGGTCTTCGCACGATCCGGGGCTCAAGCAGTCAGCAGGGCCGCGAGGCCGCCCTCCTGCTGGTCGATGTCCTGCGGCGCGGGGCCGACATCGGCATCACGCCGGATGGTCCGCGGGGGCCGCGCTACGAGTTTAAGGCCGGCGGTCTGGTCGTCGCCCGCCGCGCCCGCGTGCCCATCCTGCTGCTCGGCGGCGTCTTCGACTCCGCCTGGATCATTCCGAGTTGGGATCGCTTCATCCTTCCGCGTCCGTTCTCGCGGGTGCGCGTGTCCGGGGTGCTGGTCACCGCCGAGGAACTGGCCGATCGCCGCGCCGCCGCGGAGGAACTCGACGCCCGCCTCCATGCGATCAATGACGACACCGTTGGGGGCGGCCCGGGGATCGTGATCTGAGCAGGGCACCCCCGCCTTCTGCTCCGCGCCATGACGTCCCTTTCTTCCTCCCACACGGTCGACACCGACGCCCTCGTCGCACTCTTCGCTCCGTGGGCCGGACGCCGCCTCGCCGTCTTCGGGGCCGGCTACGTGGGCGGAGCGGTCGCTAGGCTTGCCCGGACCGCCGGGCTGCAGGTTCAGGCGCTGACGCGGAATCCGGCGACCGCCAGCGCGCTTGCGGCTGCGGGGGTGGACGTCGTGGTGGACGATCTCTCCGGCGCCGGTTGGCATGCGCGCATGCCGCACGCGGCGGACTTCGTTCTCGATGCCGTCGGTTCCGGAGGCGGCGGGCCGGAGGGGTATCGCCGGAGCTACGTCGAGGGCGCGCGCTCCATCGTCGCCTGGGGCGCGGCGACTCCGCCGCCCGGGCCGGGCCACCTGATCTACACGAGCAGCACCTCGGTCTATGCGCAGGGGGCGGGAGCCCGCGTGGACGAGTCGAGCTCGACGGAGCCGGTCGAAGAAGGCGGGCGCCTGACCCTGGAGTCCGAAGGAGTGGTGCGCACGTGGGCGGGCCCGTGGACGGTGCTCCGCCTCGCGGGGATCTACGGGCCGGAGCGTCACCTGCTGCTCGATCAACTGCGGGCGGGGGTGACGGAACTGGCGGGCCGCGGCGAGCATCGGCTGAACCTCGTGCACCGCGACGACGTCATCCGGGCGCTCGTGGCAGCGTGGCGCGCGCCGGAGCGGGCCGCCGGCCAGACGTACACGCTGGCGGACGGCCAGCCGGAGACGCGGGCCGCGGTGGCGGCGTGGCTCGCCACGCGGTTGGGGCGTGCCCTGCCGGGATTTGCGGCGGAGGCGGTCTCCACGCGACGGCGGCACGTGCCGGATCGCGTCGTGGTCAGTGACCGCATCCAGCGCGAGTTAGGCTGGCGGCCCCGCTATCCCTCGTTCCGCGAAGGGTACGCCGCGTTACTTGAGGCTTGAAGCCTCCGGTCCATTGTCTGTCCCTCAAGGTCAGTCTCCCACTCAATCCCCCTCCTATGGCCGGCGTCGGCAAACTCCTCAAGCAAGCCCAGAAGATGCAGCGTTCGATCGAGTCGCTCCACCAGCAACTCGAAGCGAAGGAATTCGACATCACCGCCGGCGGCGGAGCGGTGCGAATCAAGATCAATGGTGCCGGCCGTTTCACGGGTCTGGTGCTGGATCCGGAGTTCCTCAAGGAGGATCCGAAGCTGGTCTCGGAAACGGTTCTCTCGGCGGTGCAGGATGCCGCCAAGCAGGCGAAGGAGCACAACGACGCCGAGATGCAGAAGGTCACGAGCGCCTTCCAGATGCCGGGTTTCATGTGAGCCCGCGCGTCCGCGCGAGGTCTTGATCACCCGGTAGGGCACTGACGATGGCTTCGGCGTTCGAGTCCCTGCAAAAGCAGCTCAAGAAGCTGCCCGGCGTGGGGTTTCGGTCCGCCGAGCGGATCGCCCTGCACCTCTTGGTGGAGAAACCCGAGCAACTCCCGGCTTTGGTGGAGGCGCTGCAGACGGCGGCGTCCTCCGTGCATCGGTGTCCCCGCTGTGGGCAACTGGCCGAATCCGACCTTTGCCCGATCTGCGCCGACGAACGCCGCGACCAAGGCGTCGTGTGCGTGGTGGAACACGTGCCCGACCTCGTGGCGCTGGAGCGCAGTGGGGCCCATCGGGGAGTGTATCACGTGCTCCATGGCAAGCTGTCTCCGATCAGCGGGGTGGGGCCGGAGCACCTCAACGTCGACTCGCTCCTCGACCGGGTGCGGCGCGGGGAGGTCCGCGAACTGATCCTCGCCTTGTCGAACGACGTGGAAGGCGAGGCCACTTGCCACTACCTGACGGCGCATCTTCCGCCGGGCGGTGAGGTGAAGGTGAGCCGGATCGGCTTCGGACTCCCCAGCGGGGGGGGCGTGCTCTACGCGGATTCGGTGACGCTGCGGAGCGCCCTGGACGGGCGTCGGTCGTATTCGTGATTGCGCTCGTCTCCGGGATTCCTTTCCTCGGAAACCGTCTGGGTTTGCGGGCGTAGTATAGTGGTTATCACATGTGCTTCCCAAGCATGGAACCCGGGTTCGATTCCCGGCGCCCGCACCAGGACCTCTGGGTCTACACCACCTCTCCGGGAGCAACAGGGGGGGTCTACACCAAAGATTGGGTCTACACCAAAGATTGGGGACTGGGTCTGTGAGGGTAGGATTTTAGGGTTGGGTTAGCCGCACTGAGCGATGACGCGCAGGCGGTCGTAGGGGAAGGAACTCGGGTTTGCGCTTCCGTCTAGTCAAGGAAGCTGTGATGCCGCACGTTTGGCGTGCCATGTGGAATGGACCGCTTCCGCCGCGTTTTTGTTCGTTTGTCGTGTTCTGGTTGGCCTTCTTCGGTACCGCCGTCGCCAACCCGGATTTGCTGCTCGTCCCTCCGACGGGCGTGATCAAGGCGGGCGAACCCGTCGAGCTGACGGTCTACGTCAACAATCCGTCCGGCGGACCCCTTGACGTCGCGATCCCTCCGGTGCTTCGCGCGGAGTTTGCGGGCGTTCGGGGCGCGCAGCGGATCGAGGCGCGGCCGGCGGGCGTGGCGCTGGGAGCGCGGTTCGCCGTTGCGCCGCGGAGCTTCAGCACGCGGCGCGTCACCGTGAACGTACCGGCCTGGGCCGGCGGCACGGTTTCCCTCCGCTTCATCGACCTGTCGACGAATCCGGTCATGTTCGTCGTCACGCCGTCCGAGACCGCCACCGTCGCGCCAGGGCCGAGCGGCGCCGACTCGACGGCCGGGGACGTGGGGTTTCGGGGCGACAGCCTTGACCTTGAGTCCGAGCGCGAAACGGTGCGGCGGCACGTCTCGACCTACGAGCCGACGTACTTCCTGCTCGGGCCCGTCGGCGGGTGGAACGCCCGGCTCCAGTTCAGCTTCAAGTATCGCCTCGTCTCGCCCTCCGGCACGGATCCGCGGTGGTGGCAGTCGCTGTATTCGCCTACACGCAGACGAGCGTCTGGGACCTGAACGGCGAGTCCAAGCCCTTCCACGACTCGAGCTACCGGCCCACCCTGTTCTTCTTCCGCGACGACTTTCACCTCAAGCCGGACTGGCTGACCCGACTCGGGATCCAAGCGGGGCTGCAGCACGAGTCCAACGGCCAGAAGGAACTGGCCTCGCGGAGCCTGAACACCGCGTACTTCGCCCCGGCGGTGATTGTCCCGATCAGCGACCGTTGGCGGGTGTGGATCACGCCGCGCTTCATCAACTACGTCGAGAAGGAGGAGAGTGCCGACATCGACCGGTACCGCGGCAACGTCGAGTGGCGCATCCGGGTGGGGCGTGACCAGGGACCTCAGTTCGCCGCGACCCTGCGCAAGGGGCGGAGTTCCGGATACGGCAGCGGCCAGTTCGACTTCACCCTACCGCTGCGGATGGTCCCGACCGCCCGCCGGAGTGCCGCTGGGTATCTGCAGATCCAATACTTTAATGGCTGGGGAGAGACACTGATCGACTACAACCGCCGCGAGGATGATCAATACCGGATCGGCTATGCGCTGACCCGGTGAGCAGGTGCCGGCGAAGCGGCGACGAGCGCCCGCGACCCATTTGGAGATACGCCCTCTCACGGCCTCCCTGAGGCTCGCGCCGGCGCGGCGGGTTGATGCGGGATTGGGCTCGAGGACTTATCGCGGGCCTTCGATGGATCGCATACCTGATGACTGCAAAGAACTTGTACTCTCGGTCGAGCGGCCGAGGTCTTGGAGGCGACTCGGTCGGAGTTACGATCAAATCACCCGATGTGTTTATGAAACGTGCCCTTGTTTTGTTCTGTGCGCTGCTGGGTTCCTGCGTGATTGTGCAGGCCGGATTCATCACCTCGGTCACCGTCGCGCTGGCCGGTGTCGGCGGCGACTCCGCCCTGCAGAACTCCGACAATTCTGCGGCGTTCCCCCTCGGGCCCGACAACACGGTGTCGTTCGTGATATCCGCCGGCACGACCAGCACCAGCGTGACGATCACGGCGAGCGGGGCGACGAGTGGCCAATTCAACCTCGGGAACGAATTCCGGATCGATACCGGCGCTGGCGCCCGCTACGGAACCTCCTCCAGCACAGGCGTCGGCAGTCTCTCGGGGCGGTATCTGCAGACCTACAACGGTGGCGATGCTTCGGCGCCGGCCAGCTACGTGCGGACGCTGACGATCACGTTCTCGCCGGCCGTGACTGAGTTCTTGATCGACTATTTCGACAACAACAATGGCGGCACCCCCTTTGCGGCCCCGGTTCAGATTAGCGGACGTGGGGGCACCAGCGCCTCTCTTCTCGTGGCGCAAAACTGCGGCGGCGCCACGTCCTGCGCTGGAACCGGGAGGCAGATCGGCTTCGTCGCGGACTCATGAATCTCCCAGATCAACTCGGTGACGTTCACCTTCAACGGCCCGGATCAGTCGGCGCTCAGTGGCGGCGACCTCGTGATCTTCGACAATTTGAGAGTGGTGGGCTCGGCAGCCCAGACGGGCGCTTTCGGCACGGGGAAGATGGTCAACATCTCGACCCGCGGCAAGGTCGGGACCGGCGGTGAAGTCATGATCGCCGGCTTCGTGATCGAAGGTGGGCCGCGCCGCGTGCTCATCCGCGGGGTCGGTCCCACGCTCGGCGGACTTAGCGTGCCCGGTGCTCTCGCGAACCCGTTCCTCACCCTCCTGCGCGGCCAGATGACGATCGCGACCAACGACGACTGGGGCCAGTCCGCCAACGCGACGGCGATCCGCACCGCGGCGGCCGCCTCGGGGGCCTTCGTACTCGACAACGCCAGCCGGGACGCGGCAATGCTGATCGACCTCGAGGCGGGCGCCTACACCGCGCAGGTCTCCGGGGTAAACGACACCACCGGCGTGGCGTTGGTCGAAGTGTACGAGGCCCGCTGAGCGCCGGGCGCTCCGCGCCGCGCCGATGCAGTCGGTGCTGTCCGTGACTGGCGCTCTCGGTGCGGGCGAGAGGCGTGGTCAGCGAGGCGAGGTACTCCACGAGATCGCGGAGCTCGGAGCGGGTCAGGATCGTACCGAAGATCGCGGGCATGCTGGAGGGAGCACTCTCTCGCTTCACGATGTCTGACCGCAGCACGCGGACGGGTGCCTCGCCCGAGGTGGGGCGGAGCGTGAGGCCGGTGTCGTCCTCCTGCGCGATGCTGCCCATCACGGTCGTGCCATCGCGCCGGGTCAGGAACACGGCGTCGTACCCTGGCGCGATCGTGGCGTTGGGGGCCACGATTGCTTCGACGAGGTATTCACGCGCATGGGCGCGTCCGATTCCGTCGAGAACGGGACCAGCGGCGCCGCCCTCGCCGCCGACCATGTGACAGCGAACGCAAGCGAGCACGGGATGCTCGTTGAAGAGCTTACGGCCGCGCGCGCGGTTGCCGCCCTGCAGCGCGAAGGCATACCGCTGCGCAGTGGTGGCTTGGGCGAGGCGCGAACTCCGGGCTTCCAGCAGGGAGGCCAACGCCGGGGTCCCGCGGGCTTCGGCCGCGTTGAGGAGTTCCGCCTGCAGCGCAGCGTAGACCGGGTTGGCGTCCATCGAGCGCAGCCCCTCGGCAAGCAGCGCATCGGCGTCCGCGGTGCCGAGGGCTCCAAGCGCGGTGATGGCGCTCTGCCGTTCAACCGTGGAGCCGGCGCGGAGGGCGTGGACGAGGAGTGGAAAGGCCTCGTTCGGCGGCAGATGGCCGAAGTGAGCTTGGGCGGCTGCCCGCACCTCGGCTGATGCCGCCAGGCCCGCCGTCCGAATGACCTCGGCCCGGCGGGGGTGTCCAGCGGCGACCACGGCTTCGAGCGCGGCGATCCGAATGGTGTCGCTGGCTTCCTCGCGGAGCGCCGCGGCGATCATGGCATCGCTCGCCGAGGCGATGCGCAGGGCGCGCACCGCCTTGAGCGTCGTCACAACGACCGCGTCCGAGGGATCGCGGAGCAGTGCGTCGAGGCGATCGGCGAGCGCGAGGGCCGCCGGAGCGGCGTCACGGGGGGGCAGCGGCCGGAAGACGCCGACAATGCGGTCGCGGGCGAAGGGCTCGGGCCAGGAGGCGAGGTGTTGCAGGGCTTCGGCGCGGAGTTCCTCGCGCTGCTGCGGGTCCGCCGCCACGCGCGCGAGCGCCTCGGCGCGGTCGGGGCCGCCCACGCGCGCGTTCGCGTTGAGGACGCGCAAGGCGAGCAGGCGATCCTCCCCGAAGCCCGGCCGCGCGACCAGCGCCGCCAGAGCGCCCTGCGCCGCGATGATCGGGGCGTCATTGATCGCCCGGGCCGCCTCCGCCACGACGAACGGATCCGCGTCGTCGAGAAAAGCCGCGATCGCCGGGTCACCGAGCCGGCGAAGGGCAAGGAGAGCGGCGAGGCGCACGGCGACGGCCGGATCGTGCGCCGCCGCGCGAAGGACGTCGAGGTTGCGGCCACCGACCAGTCCCATCACCAGCGCATGGCGCAGGGTGAGGTCGCGATCCCCGTTCTGCCGCGCCCGCTCGAGCAGTGCCGGTGCGGCATCGCCCCGCGCCAACTTGCCGAGACTCTGCGCGGCGAAGAACGCGACGCGCGGCGAGTCCTGACTCACCCGGATCAGAAGGGCGTCGGCCGCCTCGGCGAGGCGCAGGTCGCCGACGAGCTTGGCTGCCTGGGCCTGGACTTCGACGTCGGCATCCGCGAGGAAACCCCGCAGTCCATCCGCCACGGTGCGGTCGGCGCGGCCGATCTGTCCGAGGGCCCAGAGGGCGTGGATGCGCGCGAGTTGCACGGTGCCGCGTTCGGCGGCGCGTCGCAGCGGTGGCGCGACCGCGGCACCGCGGGCGGCGAGGGCGAATTGGGCCTCCAGCCGGACCCGCTGGTTGGCGTGCGCGAGGAGCGCGATGAGCTCTTCCGTGGGCCTCGGAGCAAAGCCTGCGGCGAAGAGCTGGCGGACCTCGGCGATCCGCGGGTCGTTGGCGGTTTCCCGATGGGTCAGCGCGTAGAGGCGACCCCGGCTCGACTTGGCCCAGCCCTGACCCCAGTCGGAAAAGTAGAGTCGGCCGTCCGGTCCGAAGTCGACATCCGTCGGGAGCGTTCCGGAAAGGAAGTTTTCCTGCAGCGTGAGCCGGAACGAGGCGCCTTCGGGGGCGAGTTGGTAACGGTAGATGGCGCTGTTGGTGAATGAACCCCGGAAATGGCACATGAAGAACGAACCGCGGAAGGAGTCGGGCAGGCCGGTGCCCGGGTAGTAGGCGAGCCCGGACGGACCATCGGGCGTGTTGGCGACGGGCGGAAGGATGTAGGCCGGCTGGCCATCGAAGCGCGGCAGCCACAGGTGTTCGAGGTTCCACGGTCCGGCCTTCCCGAGCGGGTGGTGCTGGTAGCCCACGCGCCAGCCGCTGTCGGCACCCTCGACGACATGGACCCAGCGCTCGATGTCGCCCTGATCGCAGTCGTTGTCCCCGGTGAAGAGATTCCCGAAGTCGTCGAACGCGAGTTCCTGCGGATTGCGCAGCCCGGTGTGCACGAGTTCAAGCTCCGAGCCGTCCGGGTTGCACCGCAGCACGGCGCCGCAGTCGGGCAGGTCGATCAGCGTGCCCTCCTTCGTCCGCACCCGCGCCCCGCGGTCACCGAAGGAGAAATAGACTTTGCCATCCGGACCGAGGATGAGTCCGTGCGAATCGTGACCGGTGAACCCGAAGCGCACGCCGTAGCCTTCGCTGAGCGAGGTGCGGCCGCGCGAGCGGCCGGCTGCGTCGGCCGGGTCGAGGCGCCACAGGTGCGGCATGTTGGTGAACCAAACCTGACCGTCCCGGGCGAGCACGCCGGAGGCGATGCCGTCGAGGGCGTCGTTGAACCCGTCGGCGAAGATGCTGGAGCCGTCGGCGACCCCGTCGCGGTTGGCATCGGTGATGCGGCGCACGAGGTCCGATTCCCGCGAAAGCTCGGCGTGGCCCTCGGTGCCGAAGACCCGCAGGATCAGGGCCCGGCGGTCTTCGGTGGACCGGCAGGCGAGGTCCTCCTCCAGCATCGACATGTAGTCGCGGATGTCGAGGACGCTGGAGCGGTAGCGGTAGGTCTCGGCGACGTAGGCGGTGCCATCGCGGTCGAAGGTGAAGGCGACCGGGTTGGCGAGCAGCGGCTCGGCGGCGAACAGGGAAATCGAGAACCCGTCGGGAAGACGGAAGCGCTGGACGGCGGTGCGCGGCTCCTCGGAGGGACCCGCGACCACGGGAGTGGGGCTGCGGTCGGCCGGTTGGAGTGACAGCCGACCCTTCGCGCTCGGGGCGGCCGGGGTTGCGGCGGCGATGAGCGGGAGCGCGGTCGCGTTGGACAGCGCGGTGGCGGCGAAGAAGGCGGAGACGAAGCGACACCAAGCGGCGGAATCGAGGCGCATGCGGACGCGAGGCTGAGGCCTTTACGAAGCATGGCAAGAGGCGAGCCCACGGCGGCCGCGAAACACTTGCCGCCGCCGGTTGAGCCGGGCTAGCGTACGCCCCGCCGTGTCCTCGCCCCGCCCGCTTCATGACTCCCTGCGCCGCATCGGGGCGGCTGCCTCGGAAGCGATCATCCTGTGCGACGCCTTGGAGGACGTGCCGCTCTGGATCAAGGACGTGGCCGGTCACTACCAATGGGTCAACCGCTCCTTCCTGTTGAACTTCGGACTGGAACGGCGGGAACAGGTGCTGGGGAAGACTGACTATGACCTCTGTGCGCCGCATCTCGCGGAATTGTACCGGGTCGATGATGAGCGGGTGCTCGCCGGTGAGCCGATCGTCGGCCGCGTCGAACTGATCGGCCGCTACGATCACACCTCCCGATGGTGCTCGACGACCAAGATCCCGCTGCACGCCCCGGACGGGAAGGTGGTCGGGACGGCCGGCATCACCCGGCCGATGGGGGACGCCGCCAAGGTCACGCGGGGGCAACCGCTGAGCCAGGCGCTGCGGCTCATTTCCGAGGAGGTCGGCAAGCCGCTCTCCAATCTCCGGCTCGCCCAAGTGTGCGGGCTGTCACTGCGGGCCTTCGAACGCCAGTTTCTCGCCAGCTACCGCTGCACCCCCCACCAATTCGTCCGCCAATTGCGCGTCCGCATGTCCTGCCAAGCCCTCGTCCAGACGCGCAAGAGTCTGGCGGAAATCGCCAGTGAGTTCGGCTACGCGGATCAGAGTCACTTCAACCGGGAGTTCCGCCGCCTGCGGGGGGAGACCCCGCGCAGCTACCGGGAACGGCACGCCGGTTGACGCGGCGCCGCTTTTCTCCCAAAAAATGCCGTCACGGTCCTAGCCAAGCCGACTCCCCTCGGCTAGGCTTTGGCGTCCGTTCCCCGGCGCACCCCATGCCCCCGTCGCGTCTCTCCGCCGTTCCCGTCGCTCCGCGGCGGCACCTCTGGTGCCGGTCCGCTGCGCCGGCGCCCTGATTTTCCCATGCGTTCCGTCACGTCCCTGAAGACCGTTCGTTCCAACGTCCGTCCGCTGGTCGAGGCCGCCTTGGCCGACAGCGGTGGCCTGCTCCGCCTCGCGCCCTGCTGGGTGCCGCGGTCGTTCCTCCAGCCGGGCAAGCGGCTCAAGCTGCACCCGGACGATCTCTACGCCTTCGGTCTCAACCGCGGCGGCATCGATGAGCGCTGGTTCGCCTCGACGACGCCGGCGGCGAACGAGAACCGCACGCCGGACGAGGGCCTGAGCTATGTCGTGGCCGGCGGGAACCGCTTCACCCTGCAGGACGCGGTGGCGGAGTGCGGTGCCGGCCTGATCGGCGACGCGATCTGGGGCAAGTACGGCAAGTGGCCGGTGTATTCGAAGTTCTTCGACAACATGGGTCCGATCCCGCACCACATGCACCAGTCGCAGGCGCAGGCCGCGCTGGTCGGGCAGGAGGGCAAGCCGGAGTCGTACTACTTCCCGCCGCAGCACAACAACGTAGGGAACAACTTCCCGTACACGTTCATGGGCCTCGAGCCGGGGACCACGCGCGCGCAGGTCCGCAAGGCGCTGGAGAACTGGAACCGCGGCGACAATGGCATTCTCGACCTCTCCCGCGCCTACCGTCTCAAGCCCGGCACGGGCTGGCTGATCCCGCCCTGCGTGCTGCACGCTCCGGGATCGCTTTGCACCTACGAGCCGCAGTGGGGCTCCGACGTCTTCGGCATGTACCAGTCGCTCGTCGAGGGCCGCGAGGTGCCGTGGTCGCTCCTCGTCAAGGATGTCCCGAAGGAGCGCCATCAGGACCTCGACTTCATCGTCGACCAACTCGACTGGGAGGAGAACCTGGATCCGAATTTCAAGGACAACCACTACCTCGAGCCGGTGCCTGTCGCGGACACCGGGAGCGAGGGCTACGTTGACCGCTGGATCGTCTACGGGCGGGTCAAGGGAGCGCAGCTCTTCACCGCCAAGGAACTCACGCTCGAGCCGGGCGCGAAGTGCACGATCAAGGATAATGGCGCGTACGGCCTGATCACGGTGCAGGGCAAGGGCCGCATGAACCGCCTCGCTTTGGACTGCCCGAAGCTGATCCGCTTCCACGAGATGACCGAGGACGAGGTGTTCTGCACCGAGGCGGCCGCGAAGGCGGGCGTGACCTTCGAGAACACCAGCACGGTCGAGCCGCTCGTGATGCTGCGCTACTTCGGTCCCGAGGTTAATCCCGATGCCCCCGCGATGGGCGCCTACCGTCACAACACCTTCTAAGACACTCCGTCAGCGTCCGGCCTTTCCCTTCAACCCCGATCATCCATGTCTCAGAATAACTTCCCCAAACTGCACAACGCCATGTGGCCCGGCCTCGTTGGCAAGGGCTCCCCGGGCGCGGAACCGTTCATCGCCCTCGACACCATGCTCGACCTCACCGCGAAGGCGGAGGTCAACGGCGTGAAATTCGACGGCGTCGATCTGTTCCTCTACAATCCGCACACTGACATCGACATTTCGGATGACGGCATCAAGGCGCTGGCGGACAAGATCCGGGGCTACGGTTTCACCGTCGGCTCGGTCGTCGCCCCCGTCTGGTTCGACGCGTCCGCGATGGGTGACGCGACGAAGCGGGCGAACTGGGTGACGCACGTCCGCAAGGCGATCCGCATCGCGGCGCGGCTGCGCGAACTCGGGGTGCGTCCGTACGGCATCGTCCGCATCGACAGCGCGGCTTCCGTGAAGGATTGGGACGCGAACCCGAAGGCCAACACCAAGCTCATCGCGCAGAGCTTCCGCGAGGCCGGCAAGATCGCGAAGGGCGAGGGCGAGCGCCTCGCGGCGGAGGGTGAGATCTGCTGGGGCGGCATGCACTCGTGGAAGCACATGATCAACCTGCTCGAGCAGGTGGACATGCCCCGGGTCGTCGGCTTCCAGGCCGACATGTCCCACACGCTTCTCTACACGCTCGGCGAGAACGCCGAGGAGCACCGGATCGTCCCGAAGAAGTATCACTGGGAGCCCGAGGCCTTCCACGCCGCGATGAAGAAGCTCACCGCCGCGCTGCGTCCGTGGACGATCGACTTCCACGTCGCCCAGAACGACGGCACCGTCCACGGCTCCGGCGAACACGAGAAGACCGGGCGGCACTGCGTGGCGACCGACCCGCGCGGCAAGCTCAACATCGCGCGCGACTCCGGGTACTGGCTGCGCGACGGACAGGGCAAGGTCACCAAGAAGATCAAGCACATCTGCTGGGACGGCTGCATGTTCCCGAATGACGTCATGATGAAGCAGCAGACGTGGAACGACATCCTCGCGGCCATGATCCAGGTGCGCGAAAACCACGGCTGGTACCAGAAGGAGTGAGCCCAGCGCCGCGACGCTTTCTTTCTATGAAGACCCTCAACGTTGGCATGATCGGCTACGGCTTCATGGGCCGGGCCCACTCGAACGCGTTCCGCAAGGTGCGCAATTTCTTCCCCGGGGAACTTAACCCGGTGCTCAGGGCCGCGTGCGGCCGCGACGCCGCCAAGACCAAGGCCTTCGCGGACACGTGGGGCTACGAGTCGGTCGAGACCGACTGGCGCAAGCTCATCGCGCGTCCCGACATCGACCTAATCGACATCGCTGCGCCGAACAACGTCCACGCCGAGATCGCGATCGCCGCCGCCAAGGCCGGCAAGATGATTCTCTGCGAGAAGCCCCTCGCGATGAACCCCGCCGAGGGCGCGCAGATGGTCAAGGCCATCGAGAAGGCCAAGGTGCCCAACATGGTCTGGTACAACTACCGCCGCATCCCGGCGGTGACCCTCGCCAAGCACCTCATCGACGAGGGCCGACTCGGGAAGATCTTCCACTACCGCGCGAAGTTCCTCCAAGACTGGACGATCTCCTCGGATGTGCCGCAGGGCGGACCGGGCACGTGGCGGCTCGATGCCTCCATCGCGGGCAGCGGCGTGACCGGCGACCTGCTGGCGCACTGCATCGACACCGCGCTGTGGCTCAACGGCTCGATCGACACGGTGTCAGCGATGACCGAGACCTTCGTCAAGGAACGCAAGCACGCCGCCACCGGCAAGGTGGCCAAGGTCCTGATCGACGACGCCAGCGCGTTCCTCGCGCGCTTCAGCAACGGCTCGCTCGCGACGTTCGAGGCGACCCGCTATGCGCGCGGCCACAAGGCACTGTACACGTTTGAGATCAACGGCGAGCACGGCTCGATCTTCTGGGATCTGCACGACCTGCACCGCCTGCAGTTCTTCGATCACCGCGATCCGGGCATCGTCCGCGGCTGGCGCTCCATCCATGTCAGCGACGGCGATCAGCCGTACATGAAGAACTGGTGGGTGCCCGGGCTTCAGATCGGCTACGAGCACTCATTCGTCCACCAGGTCGCCGACTTCCTGCGCGGGGTGGAGGAGGGGAAGCCGGCGGCACCGACCTTCCGCGACGGACTTGCCACGGATCTGGTCACGCACGCCGTGCTCTCGTCCGCCGACTCCGGCCGCTGGGTCAAGGTCAAGTCCGCGAAGTGATGAGTCATCCGCCGCCCCGGCGCACCCGGTCCGGCGCTTCCCTCTGGATGCCTGCCAGCCGTGCCGACGGCGGCGGGCATTCGTCCTCCTCCCCGCCCGTCTTTCCCGCCCCTCCCATGTCGTTCCGCCCGCTTGCCTCCCTCCTGTTCCTCCTTGGCTCCGTCGGCTCGCTCCTTGCGGGGCCGACCTCGCTCGTGCTTCTGCCCCCGGGCGGCGCCACCCCCCGCGCCCACGTCGTGCTCCTTGCCGGAGACGAGGAATACCGGAGCGAGGAGGCGCTCCCGATGCTGGCGAAGATCCTCAGCCAGCGCCATGGGTTCAAATGCACGGTGCTCTTCCCGCTCGACGCGGACGGCGCAATCAATCCGAACAACGTGCGCTCGCTGGCGGATTCCGCCGCCCTCGACTCGGCCGACGTGCTGGTCATGGCCCTGCGGTTCCGGGCGTGGCCCGACGCCGACATGGAGCGCTTCATGCGCGCCTTCGCCCGCGGCGTCCCGATCCTCGCGCTGCGCACCTCGACTCACGCGTTCAACTTTCCGGCCACAAGCCGCTGGAACGAACTGTCATGGAACCGGAAGGACGGTCCGTTCCCCGGCGGATTCGGCAAGGCCGTTCTCGGCGAGACATGGGTCACCCACTGGGGCGACCACAAGCGTGAGGCCACCCGCGGCGTCATCGAGGCCGCTGCGGCGGGCCATCCGGTCCTCAGGGGCGTGTCCGACGTCTTCGGCGACAGCGATGTGTACGAAGTGTATCCGCCGGCCGACGCCACGATCCTCCTGCGCGGCGAGGTCGTGCGCGATCTCGGGCGGACGTCGCCCGCCGCCGACCGGGTGAAGACCCGGGCATCCGACCGCCAGACGCAACCGATCAACGCACCCATGATGCCCATTGCGTGGACCCGGGTGCACCGCCAGCCCAGTGGCGTCGAGAACCGCATCGTCTGCACGACGATGGGGGCGGCCACCGACCTGACGGACGCCGGCCTGCGGCGTCTGGTCGTCAACGCGGTGTTCTGGCTCGCCGGCCAGACGGTGCCGCCGTCGGCGGACGTCGAACCGGTGGATCCGTATCATCCCCTCAACTACGGCTTCATCGCCTTCCGGATCGGACTCCGACCCGGCGATTACCGCCTCGGCAGCGAGGTTCCGGCGGGGGCGCAGCGGATTTTCGATGGCCTGAGCCTCGGCGGCTGGGAGGGGGATCCCAAGCTCTGGTCGGTCGAGGGAGGTGCGATCACCGGTCGGACGACCGATGCCGCGCCGATCGAGCAGAACGTCTTCCTCGTCTGGAAGGGCGGCACCGTGCGCAACTTTGAGCTCCGGCTGCAGTTCCGTTTCCGGGATATCAACGAAAAGCGGACCGCGAATTCCGGCGTGCAGTACCGGAGCCGGGTCATCGATGCGACCAAGGGAATCGTCGGCGGCTACCAAGCCGACATGGATGCGGCAGGCCGCTACGTCGGCATGCTTTACGAGGAGCGCGGCCGCGGCATCCTCGCGCGGCCCGGCCAGCGGGTGCGCCTGTCCGCGGCTCCGGCGGGCGGCACCTTTGCGCCCGAGGTACTCGGGGAGACGGCTCCGGCCGGGGCCGTGGCGGACGCGTTCCGGCTCGAGGACTGGAACGACCTCGTCATCACCGCGGTCGGAGACCGCCTCATTCACCGCGTCAACGGCGTGATCACCGCGGAGATCACCGATGATGATGCCGGGGCCGCAGCGGCCGAAGGCGTGATCGCCCTGCAACTCCACAAGGGGCCGGCGATGACGGTGCAGTTCCGCAATCTCGGGCTGACGCACCTTCCGTGATGCGCCCTGCTGCGCTCCTTGGGTTGGCCGCGCTGCTCGCGGTGAACGTCCCGCTGGCCGCCTTCGCGGCGGAGCCGACGCGCAAGCCGCGCCGCCCCCCGCCGGAACTCCCGCCGCTGGAGGCCCCCGTGACCGGCAAGGCGCTGCAGGTCGTGCCGGATTTCCGGGTCGAGCTTCTCTACGAGGTTCCCCGCGACCGGCAGGGCTCGTGGGTGGCCTTGACGGTGGATCCGCAGGGCCGACTGATTGCGGCGGACCAGTACGGCGGCCTGTTCCGGGTTCGTCCGCCGAGTCCGGGCAGCACTCTCCGCGCCGAGGTTGAGCCTCTGCAGTCGGGCCTGAGCGGCGCCCACGGCGTGCTCTACACGCAGGGCAGTCTCTACGTGGTGGTCAACGAGTCCGAGCCGGGCGGCCTTTACCGCCTGCGCGACCTCGACGGTGCGGGCCGTTATGGTCCGCCCGAACTCATTCTTCCCTTGGATGGCGGCAAGGAGCACGGTCCGCACTCGGTCCTGGCGGGCCCCGATGGGCGTTCGCTCCACGTGGTGAGCGGAAACTTCACGGAACCCCCGGCGCAGTTGCGAGCGGGCGGGCCGGTGGCGTGGGGTGAGGATCACCTCCTGCCGCGCCTCTGGGACCCGCGCGGCCACGCCAAGGAGCGCTACGCGCCCGGTGGCCACGTCGTGCGAGTCGGCCTCGACGGCTCCGGTGCCGAACTCGTGGCGATCGGGATGCGCAACTCCTTCGATGCGGCCTTCGACCTGACGGGGGAACTGTTCGTCTATGACTCCGACATGGAATGGGATCTTGGCACCCCGTGGTACGTGCCGGCCCGGGTGAACCATGTCGTGCGCGGGGCGGACTTCGGCTGGCGCAGCGGTTCGGCCCGGCGGCCCGCGTACCTTGCCGATTCGCTGGGGGCGGTGATCGACATCGGTCCCGGATCGCCGACGGGGATGGTGTTCGGTACGGGAGCCCGTTTCCCGGCGCGCTACCAGCGGGCCCTCTTCATCGCCGACTGGACCTACGGCACCCTTTATGCCCTCCACCTCCGGCCCGACGGATCGACCGTGGCGGCGGAGACGGAGGAGTTCCTGTCCGGGACGCCGCTGCCGCTCACGGACCTGGTGGTCAATCCGTCGGATGGGGCGTTGTACTTCGCGACCGGCGGACGCCGGACGCAGTCCGCCCTGTACCGCGTGACCTACACCGGTGCCGAGTCCAGCGCCGCGGTGCCGGTCGAGCGGCCCACGCCAGCCGTCGAGCGACGGCGCCGGTTGGAGGCCCTGCAATCGCCGGGCGCGGCGGCGGGCGACCTCACGGAAATCTGGGCGGCCCTTGCGGAGAACGACCGCACCCTGCGCACCGTGGCCCGCGTGGCGCTGGAGCATCAGCCCGTGGAGCTTTGGGCGGAGCGGGCGCTCGCGGAGAGCAATCCCACGGCCGGCGTGGAGTCGCTGCTGGCGCTGGCGCGCCGCGGTCCCGGTGCGGTTCGGGAACGCCTCTGGGCCGCGCTGGAGCGCCACGACGTCGCCGCCCTTCGCGGCGAGGGCCGGCTGGCCCTCTTGCGCGCGTGGGAACTCGCGTTCACGCGGATGGGCGACCCGGATCCGGCGCTCCGCGCCCGGCTCGCCGCGCGCATCGAAAATGCGTTTCCGACGGACGATCCGGCGGCGAACCGTGAAATGGCGGGGCTGCTCGTCTACCTCGAGTCCCCGGCGGCGTCGCGCCTTCTCGTGCCGCTCCTTTCGGTCGCCGAGTCGGCGGGCGAGACGACCCACTCCGTGGCGCTGATCGCGCGCAACGAACGTTACGCGAAAGCATTCGTGGCCCACGCCAAGAGTCGGCCGGATCGGCAACAAATCGCCTATGCGACGGCGCTGCGCCTCGCGCGGACGGGGTGGACGCCCGCGTTGCACCGGGACTTCTTCGCCTGGATCAGCCGGAGCAGTGAATGGCGGGGTGGCCTCAGTCTGCCCGGATTCGTCCAGGCCATCCGCCGCGACGCGCTGCTGGGTGTGTCGGATCCGGCTTTGCGCGCTGAATTGGAGGCCGCGTCGAAGCCTCCGCCCGCCACCATGACCGCCGCCGGTCTCCTGCCGCAGGGCCCAGGTCGTGACTACACGCTCGAGCAGGCCGTCGACGCGGTGTACGTTCCCCTCATCGGTCGGGACTTCGAGCGAGGGCAAGCGATGTTCCAGGCGCTGGCCTGCACCGCGTGCCACCGCTTTGGCGAGGTCGGGAGCGGGGTCGGGCCGGACCTCACCGGCGCGGGCAGCCGCTACTCGGTCCGCGACCTCCTGCAGGCGATCGTGGAACCCTCGCATGTGATCAGCGACCAGTACGGCAGCGAAATCTTCGAGTTGACGGACGGGTCCGCGCTCGCGGGCCGCGCGGTCGGCGAAGAAGGCGACTCGCTGGTCCTGATGACGAACCCCTTCTTGCCTGACGACACGACGCGCGTCGCCCGGTCCAGCATTCGGTCGCGCCGTCCGAATCCCGTTTCGCTGATGCCCGCCGGCCTGATCAACGCCCTCAACGGCGGCGAGCTGCAGGATCTCGTGGCGTACATCCTGTCCGGGGGCTCTCCCCGGGACCCGATGTTCCGCCGTCGCAAAGGATGAAAATTCAGCGCTGGCGCGAACGTTCGGCTGGGCTTTACTTCGCTCGGAGGAGGGCTTGACTGACGCTCGGACCTCTTCCGTTCACCCCATGTGCCGCTCGTTCCTGCCCCGTGAACGCTCGTGGAAATTCCAGAGCATTCTTGAAATTTCACCCCGTTGGCTGATTGCGAGTTTGAGTGCGTCCGCGCTTCTCCTTGCGGGCTGCGATCGGCGGAGCGACGGGGCGGTTCGTGAAGCGGCGGGCGAGCCTCGTGCCGGTGCTGGGGCGGCGGAGGTGACGGTGGCGGCGGCTACAGTGGCGCCGGCGAAGCTGGCATTCAACGAGCACATCCAGCCGATCCTCGCGGAGAATTGCTATCACTGTCATGGACCGGACCCGGGATCGCGGAAAGCGGACCTGCGCCTTGATCGGGCGGAGTACGCGTTCCGTCCGCTGGAGAAGACGGGACCGGCGATCGTGGCTGGGAGCCCGGAGCGCAGTCCGCTGATCCAACGGATTGAGTCGACGGACGACCGTTACCGGATGCCGCCACCGGAGGCGCACAAGACGCTCAAGCCGGAGGACGTGGCGTCGCTGCGGCGCTGGGTGACGGAGGGAGCGGAGTACGAGGAACACTGGGCGTTCATCGCGCCGCAGCGCCCGGCGGTTCCGGCGACCCCGGGAACGGCGGCGACGGGGAATCCGGTCGATGCCTTCATTCGGGCGGCGCTGCCGCAGGCTGGGCTTACGCCCTCGCCGGAGGCGGACCCGCGGGCCTGGTTTCGCCGGGCCAGCCTGGATCTCACCGGACTCCCACCGGGCCCGGAGGAGAAGGAGCAATTCGTCAACGACCGCGCTCCCGGAGCCTACGAGCGAGCGGTGGACCGCCTTCTCGCCAACCCGGGCTTCGGCGAACACCGCGCGCGGTACTGGCTCGACTACGTGCGCTATGCGGACACCCACGGCATCCATTTCGACAACTACCGCGCGATCTGGCCGTACCGCGACTACGTGATCGATGCGTTCAACCGCAACAAGCCCTTCGATCGTTTCGTGCGGGAGCAGTTGGCCGGGGACCTCCTGCCGGCGCGTTCGATCGATGAGATGGTGGCGACGGGCATGATGCGGTGCAACATGACGACGAACGAGGGCGGTACGATCACGGAGGAGATCTACGTCAACCAGACGCGCGACCGGGTGGAATTCTTCGGGGCGACCTTCCTCGGACTGACGACCGGGTGTGCAGCGTGCCATGATCACAAGTTTGATCCGATTACGGCGAAGGATTTTTATGCGCTGGCGGCGTTCCTCGGAAACACCGCGGAGAAGCCCTGGGATTACAACACGCCGGATCCGCTGCCGGTGCTGCGCCTGCCGCCTCCGGCGCGCCGGGCGGAGGTGGAGGCGGCGATCGCGGAGCGGGCCGACCTGCTGGAGAAGCAGGACGTTCGGCGCGCGGAGGCGCGGCGTCGGATCGCCGACTGGCTGGCGACCGGGCAGCGGCCCCGACCGGTGGATGCGGCCGCGCTTGAGTTGCGGCTCCGCTTTGACGAAGGGCGCGGTGACGTCGTTCGGAACAGCGCCCCGGAGGCGCGGGTGAAGGAATTTCGGGCGGAAGTGAATCCGCTCGTGTGGGGCGAGACGAACTGGGCTTGGTCCAGCATGCGCATGGACATTGCAAGCCGTCTCCCGCTCGGCGACGTGGCTGACATTGACACCGGCGATCCACTCTCCTTCGCGGGTTGGATCATGCTGCGCCAGAAGACGGGCGGAGGGCACACGGGCGACGGCTCGCTCATCGCCCGGCGCGGAGATGCCAGCAAGCTGGACGGACGCGGCTGGGACCTCTTCCAGCGCGACGCCCGTCTGGAGGTGAATCTGGCCCACGACGCGAAGCAGGTCATCACGGTGGCGACCAAGGAACGTCTGCCCCGCTACGAATGGCAGCATGTGGCCTTCACCTACGACGGATCGGGCAAGGCCTCCGGGATCGCCGTGTACGTGAATGGCCGGCGCGTTGAGACGACCCTGGTGGCGGATGCCCTGGAGCCGGGACGGTCGATCCGGACCACGGCGACCACGCATCTCGGGCGGCGCGACGATGCGAATCCCCTGCGCGAGACCAGCTATCAGGACATCCGATTGTACCGGCGTGCGTTGACGGAAGAGGAAGTGGCGCGCCTGCCCTTCGAGGACCTGGCGGCGGAGATCGTGACGCGCCAGCCGGACCCCGCTCAGTGGACGACCTTGGAGACGTTCATTGCCGCGGAGCGTTTCTTCCTTGGGGAGCGGGATAAGGAAGGCCGCACCCTTGTCGCCCAGCTCGCCGCGGTGGAGACGCGCTTGCAGGAACTGACCAAGACGGGTGTGCCCACGCTCATCGCGCAGGAGAAGTCCACGCCGGCATTCGCGGATGTCCTGAAGCGCGGCGATTACTTCGCCCGGGGGGAGCGGGTGGAACCGCAGACGCCGCATTTCCTGCCGCCGCTCCCAGCCGGGGCGCCCCGCAACCGCCGCGGCTTGGCGGACTGGCTGATGGCGCCCGAGCAACCGCTCTTTGCGCGGGTGACGGTGAACCGCATGTGGCAGGAGCTTTTCGGCACGGGCCTCGTGGACAGCCCCGGCGACTTTGGCGTGATGGGCTCGCGTCCCTCGCACCCGGAACTGCTCGACTGGCTGGCGGTGGAGTTTCGTGAAAGCGGCTGGGACGTGAAACGCCTGTACCGGTTGCTCGTTCTCTCCGCCACCTATCGGCAATCGTCGCGGGTGCGACCGGAGGACTTGGAGAAGGATCCGGCGAACCGCCTCCTCGCGCGCGGTCCGCGCTTCCGGATGGATGGCGAAGTGCTGCGCGACGGAGCGCTGGCTGCGGCGGGCCTCCTCTCGCCCCGGCTCGGCGGCCCGCCCGTCAAGCCCTTCCAGCCCGCAGGTCTCTGGGAGGAGGTGGCGATGCCGGAGTCCAACACGCGCAGCCACATCATCGGCCGCGGCGACGAATTGTACCGCCGGAGCGTCTACACCTTCTGGAAGCGCTCGTCTCCGCCGCCCACCTTCGAGACCTTTGACAGTCCGTCGCGCGAACTCGCCTGCGTGCGGCGTCCCCGGAGCAACACGCCCCTGCAGGCCTTCGTCACGATGAACGACCGGCAGTGGGTGGAGGCCTCGCGCAAGCTTGCCGAGCGCGTGCTGCTGGCCGGGAATCCGGACCCGGACGCCCGGCTCCAGGCGCTGGCGGGCTACACGCTCGGTCGCCCCCTGTCGGCGCGGGAGAAGGGGCACTTCCGGGAACCGCTTGCTCGCTTCTCCGCTCACTACCGCGCGGATGCGAACGCGACGATCCTGCTCCTCGGCGTCGGTGAATCCTCCGTGGCCCCCGGCCTTGATCCGGCCGAACTGGCCGCGTGGACGATGGTGGCCAGCCAGTTCCTCAATCTCGACGAGTTCCTCAACAAGTAGGCCGAATGCTTCCCGCCATGCGACCCGACCCGACCCAGCACGATCCCCACGCGCATCTCTGCTCGGACCACGCCGGCGAAGGACCGACGGTGTGGGACCTCCCGGTGCCCGCGTCGCTCAAGCGCGAGTGGCTGGAACTGGAAACCCGCCGCCACTTCCTTGGCCGCACGGGCAAGGCCCTAGCCTGGGCCGGGCTGGCCAGCATCCTGGGCCGCAACCCCTCGACCGCGTTCGCGCGGCCCGGCGCTCCCGTCTCGTTCGCACCGCACTTCGCACCCAAGGCGAAACGAGCGATCTACCTCTTCATGGCCGGGGCCCCGTCGCAGATCGAAACCTGGGATTACAAGCCCGGCTTGACGGCGATGTACGACAAGGACCTCCCTGAGTCGGTTCGCGGCGGCCAGGTCCTCACCGGCATGACCTCCAGTCAGGCGCGGCTGCCCGTGGCGCCCAGCCCCTTCGGCTTCACGCAGCACGGCAAGGCCGGGCACTGGGTCTCGAACCTCTTCCCGTACACCGCGCGCGTGGCGGACGAACTCACGGTGGTGAAGTCGCTGCACACCGAGGCGATCAACCATGAGCCCGCCATCCTGCAGATCACCACCGGCAGCATGTTCGCGGGGAAGCCGTCCATCGGCGCGTGGCTGTCCTACGGCTTGGGCGCGATGAATGAGGAACTCCCGACGTTCGTGGTGCTGACCTCCAAGATGCCGGTGCGCGCGAACGTGCAGGCCCTGTCGAACCGCCTGTGGTCGTCCGGTTTCCTCTCGCCCGAACACGCGGCGGTGGCCCTCCGCTCCGGTGGAGATCCGGTGCTGTTCCTGAACGACCCCGAGGGCGTCTCGCGGGACGTGCGCCGGGCGATGATCGACGGCGTGAACGCGATGAACCGCGACCTCTACGAGAGCGTGGGCGACCCGGAGATCAATGCCCGCGTGGCGCAGTACGAAATGGCTTTCCGGATGCAGGCCTCGGTCCCGGACCTCACCGATCTTTCGCGGGAGCCGCAGTCGACCTGGGACCTCTATGGCGAGCGCGCGAAGGAGCCTGGCACCTTTGCCTATAATTGCCTGATGGCGCGGCGCATGGCCGAGCGAGGGGTTCGCTTCACCCAGATCTTCCTGCGGAGTTGGGATACGCACGGCGACCTGCCGGCGCGGATCCGGGACCTCGCGAAGGACTCCGACCAGCCCACATACGCGCTGATCGAAGATCTCAAGCGGCGCGGCCTCCTCGATGATACCCTGGTGATCTGGGGCGGGGAGTTCGGACGCACCGTTTACTCTCAAGGCGGGCTCAAGCCCGACAATTTCGGCCGCGACCATCACCCGCGTTGCTTCTCCATGTGGATGGCGGGCGGTGGCGTGAAGCGCGGTCTCGCCTATGGTGAGACGGATGACTTCTCGTACAACATCGTTCGGGATCCGGTGCACATCCGGGATTTCCACGCGACGATCCTGCACCAGTTTGGCTTCGATCACAACCGGCTGAGCTTCAAGTTCCAGGGTCTGGACCAGAAGCTGACGGGCGTGCTGCCTGCCAAGGTGATTCACGGCCTGCTGGCGTAGCGCCGGCCGACCGAATTGATCCGATCCGCCACGCTCGCCTGAACATCCTTCCGATGTCCCCTTCGCCTGAGAAACCCACGTCGCTCCCCCGGGCTGCGGAGAACCTCTACAGCCGTCCGCGGCGTCTCGTGACGGCGCTGCTGTGTCTTGCCTTGGTCGCCGGATTGTCCGCCCTGCCGCTGCTGTGGCCGGCCGACGGTCAGGAGCGCTCGTCGCTGGCGATCTTCTTCGGACGGCTGCATCCGCTGTTCCTGCACTTCCCGATCGCGCTGCTCGCGGTGGTGCCGCTCATGGAAGTGTGCGCCCTGTTTCGCCGCGGGCGCCACCTCCGCGCGTCGGTGGGTTTCATCCTGTGGTTGACCGTGGCGGGCTCGCTGGCGGCGACGGTGCTGGGCTGGCTGCTGGCGTGGGCCGGGGGGTATTCGGGGGAGTTGGTCAACAACCACATGCTCGGCGGCTGCTTGCTGTCGCTGGCGGTGTTGCTGGCCGCGCTCCTGCGTCGCCAGTTGGTTCGTCGCGGACCCGGAAGCGTGGGCATTCTCTACCCGGTGGTGCTGCTGGCCGCGCTTGGGCTGCTGGTCTGGACCGCGCATCAGGGCGGACAACTCACGCACGGCGAGCGTTACCTTGAGGAGCATATGCCTAATCCGCTGCGGCGTTGGCTGGGCCTGCCGGAACGCGAGCGCAAGCCAGCGCGAACTCCGGCGGCGGGGGCCGCCGAGGCGTCGGTGCCGGGAGCCACCCCGGCTCCGGCCGCGCAGCCCGTGTCGTTTTTTGAAGAGCGCATCATGCCCGCGTTCGACCGGACCTGTGTCTCGTGCCACAATCCCAACAAGACCAAAGGGGGACTGCGCATGGATGGCTACGAGCACCTCTTGGTCGGGGGGGACAGCGGCCCGTCGATCGTGGCCGGAGATGCCGCCCGGAGTGAGTTGTACCGCCGGATCACGCTGCCGCACGACGACGAGGAGTTCATGCCCACCGACGGGAAGAAGCCGCTCACGGCGGAGGAAACCGAGTGGATCAAGCAGTGGATCAACGCCGGTGCGTCCCCGGACGCACCGTTGTCGGAGTTGTCCGGTGTCGCGGTACTGGCCGCCCCGAAGGCGGCTGCTCCGGCGGCCAATGCCGGTCCCCAAGTGCCGGACTACCATCCCCAACTTGAGGCGGTGCGCGCGTGGGAGCGGGCGTGGGGCCTCCGTCTGGTGCCGGTTTCCCAGTCCGGTACCGACGGGTTGATCCTCCGGACGGCCAGTTCGCCGTCCCGGTGCACCGACGAGGCCATCGCCGCGCTCGGCGCTCTGGGGGATTTGATCGTCGATGCGGAGCTGGCCCGGTCGGCGGTGACGGATCGCGCCCTCGCCGAGATCGCGGCGTGGCGCCATTTGCGGCGCCTCGACCTGACGCAGACGGCGGTCACGTCGCGGGGCGTGGAGTCGCTCATGAAGGCGACGGGCCTTCGCGCGTTGAACCTCACGGCCACGGCGGTTGAGGAGTCAGCGCTGGCGCCCCTCCGGGCCCGCGTCGGCCTGACCGTCTACGCGGCCCCGGAACTGGGAACCAAGTAGCGGCCCGGACGCATGAGTGCCGCGGTGACGGTCCGGGACCTGCGGAAAGCCTACCGGGAGGTAGAGGCGGTGGCCGGCGTCAGCTTTGCGGTGGAACGGGGAGAAGTGTTCGGGCTGCTGGGTCCGAACGGGGCGGGGAAGACGACGACTCTGGAATGCCTTCTGGGCCTGCGGACTCCGGATGCGGGCGTTTTGGAGTTGGGTGGGGTGGACCTGCGGCGGCATCCGTCGGCGGCGCGGCGGAAGATCGGCGCGGTGCTGCAATCGACGCTCCTCCCGGAGCGCATCACGGTGCGGGAAGCGGTGCGGTTGTTTGCGGCGCTTTACCCCGACCCGGTTCCACCGGCTGAATTGATGGAGCGTTTCGGTCTCGCGGCGGTGGCGGGGACGCGCTTCGAGGGCCTCTCCGGTGGGGAGCGGCAGCGCCTTGCTCTGGCACTCGCGTTCGCGGGGCGACCAGAGGTCCTCGTCCTCGACGAACCCACGGCGGGATTGGATCCGGTGGTCCGCGCTGGACTTCACGAGGAGATCCGCCGCGCGCGGGCGGATGGCTGCGCCGTGGTGTTGTCGACCCACTACCTTGAAGAGGCGGAGGCGCTCTGCGACCGCTTGGCGATCCTGGTGCGAGGCAGAATCCTCGCGGAAGGCGCACCGCGGGCGTTGCTGACTGCAGTGGAGGAGCGGCATCGCCTTGATCTGGAGGCCAGCGGGCCGGTTCCCGAAGCGTGGTCGCATGAGATTGCCGCGCTGGAGCGGGGCCGCTGCACCGGAAATCGGCTGCTTGCCTACACGCGCCGCCCGGCGGAGGCGGTCGCGGAACTCGCGCGCCGCCTGCGCGCGGCTGAACTCGAGGTGGTCGCGTTGTCGGTCCGCCAGGTGTCGCTGGAGGAGGCGTTCCTGCGCCTGACCGACGCCGGGGCGGCGGCGGGGGAGGACGCACCATGAAAGCCTGGTGGGTGCAGGTGGACGTGGCTTTGCGGCTCCATTTCCGGAACCGGATGGCGTTGTTTTACGGGTATCTCTTCCCGCTCATCTTCCTCGTGGCCTTCTGGGTGCTTTACCGGCATGAGAGCGTGCCCCTGCTGCGGCACATCGGGGAACTGCTGACCGTGAGCGTGCTGGGGGGGGCGTGTTTCGGTCTTCCCACCACCTTGGTTGGGGAGCGGGAGCGCGGGGTGTGGCGGCGCTACCGTCTCTCGCCCCTGCCGCTGTGGGCGATGCTCGCGGCGGCGGTGGCGGCCCGCGGCGTCCTCCTCTTCTCCGCCGGGGCGCTCCAATGGGGTGTGGCGGTGCTGGCAGGGATGACCGCCCCGGAGCATCCGTGGGCCTTGATGATTGCGTTCCTCGCGGTGTGCTTCGCCTTCATCGGCCTTGGTCTCCTGATCGCGCAACTCGCGAACAACGTTCCGGCGGTGCAGGCCCTCGGGCAGTGCGTTTTTCTGCCGATGCTCATCATCGGGGGCGTGGCGGTGAAGCTCGCGAGTCTGCCCGAGTGGGCCCAGCACGTCTCGGCGTTCTTCCCCGGCCGCTATGCCGTGGAGGCGATCCAAGGGGCGGTCACGGGGGAGGGGTTCGCCGAGATCGGTTTTCCTCTCGCCGCGCTGGGGGGAATGGGAGTGGCGGCCGGGCTGGCCGCCGCTGGACTCTTCCCCTGCGACACGCCACAAAAGGTGGAGTGGCGGCGGCGGACGCTCTGGCTGGTTCCGGTGCTCGCCGGCTGGCTAGCGGTCGGTGCTTGGGCCGAGCGCGCTGGGCGCGCCCTTGTCCCGCCCATTGGCGTGGTGATCGAACCGGCGGCCGCGGCCCCGGCGGCTCCGGTGCTCCCCGAACCGCCGTGGGCCCGCATCACGGCCGCCGACATTGCCGGGCTCAACTACCAGGTGCCGCCGGACCGCGGCGTGGTGGCCCCCTTCGCGGGCGACCAAGAGGAGCCGGACGAGTACACGGCGCAGGAACTCGAGACGGTGCGCCGCGCCCTCTACAGCTGGCGTCCCGCGTTCGAGGGCGACGACATTCAACGGGTGCGGAACCTGCTCTACGTGGCCGCGGTCCCCGACTCGGTCCAGTTGCCGGTCGAGCGCCATCTTCCGCCCCTCGTCCTGCGCTATCTCACGGATATGTATCCGGAAGACAAGCTGGTGAGGATCCTGACCTACATCGCGCTGCACCCCGAGGAGGGCGGAGTCATCGTGAACCTCGGGGATCTCGGGCTCGAGGCGGCCGTGGGGGATCCGTGGACGGTGCGCGAACGGGCTTACTTTTATGCGATCAAGTTCGTTGCCCGCCTCACGGGTCGGCCGGCCGGATAGCAGGCCATGAATCCTCCGCTCCAGCCCCCAGCGCGCTCCCCGGTCGGGATGGTGCGCCTCGTGCTCCTGATCCTCTTCGTCGTCGCGTTGGTTTCCATTCCCTTCATGGTGTTCGGGGAGGCGCTGGCGGAGCCGTTTCTCGCCTCGCCGGCGCAGCGCGGGATCGGCCTGACGCTTGCGGCGGCGGTGCTGCTCGCCGCCGATTCCGTCGCTCCGGTGCCGGCCACGCTGGTCATCATGTCGCTCGCCGCGAAGGAGGGCTTCCTCGCCGGTCTGATTGGAGGATGGCTCGGGATGACGGCGGGGGTGGTGTTCGCCGGCTGGTTCGGGCGTTTCGCGGTCGGGCGGATCGCTCCGCGCATCCTGCCGGACGCCGAACTCGGGCGGCTCCGGATCACGCTGCAGACCCGCCTCGGTTGGACCCTTGCCTGCCTGCGCAGCGTCCCCGTGCTGGCCGAGACCTCGGTGATCGTCGCGGCCGCGGCGGGCGTGCCCCTGCGCCGGATCGTGACGCTCACGCTCCTGCCCAATCTCGCCGTTTCCCTCATCTACGCAGTGGCGGCGAGCGACTCGTTCCTCACGGCGAGCCTCGCGTTCCTCGGCACCGTCGCCGCTTCCGGCGCGCTCTGGCTCTGGGTGCGGCTGGCGCGACGGCGGGTGAGCGAGTGACCGATGCGGGCGTGCGGGCTCGCGCCTGGGCCGCGTCAGCGGTCGGCGCAAAGCCCGCGACGAAATCGCTGTCGTCCGAGCCGTTCTCTGAGTGCGAACCTCAGCGTCGCGGGAATTGGTATTTCGTCGCGATATTCCAGTCACGCTTCCTGCTCGTCCGCAGCATGATGATCAGCGTGAAAACGGTCGTTACGGGTTGACGAATTTATGGAACGCTAAATCAATAGGCATTGTCGAGGTAATTCACCAGATCGCTTTCACGGATAACTCCCATGACGAATAACATGACCAACCTGACCAAACGGGAAATTGTACTCGAGATCTACGAAAAGACGGGGTTTCCGCAGAAGGAGATCGTCCACACGGTCCAGATGACGCTCGACATCGTGATGCGGGCGCTGGCGGAAGGTCGGAATGTTGAGCTCCGCAATTTCGGCGTCCTTGAAGTCCAGCGCCGGAAGGCGCGGATCGGCCGCAACCCGAACAAGCCGGAGACCGAGGTCGTGATCCCGGAGCGGGCGGTGGTGAAGTTCAAGTCAGGCAAGATCCTCAAGCAACTGCTGAAGAAGCTCGACGTGCAGGCGTTGCCGTAGGTCCTCTCCGCCGCCCGCGCAGTTTTCCACCCGGCCTCGGCCGGGTGTTTTTTTGCCCGGAGCCTGCGGTGCCACGCGGGTTTTGTGTCGCCGCCGTCCCTCGTCCCTTCCATTTCCTTCTCCGTATGGCCTCGTTCCAGACGCTCCCCGGATTCCGTGAGTTCTATCCCGACGCGATGGCTCGCCGGAGTCACGTGTTCCGGCTTTGGCGCCAGACGGCCACGGCGTTCGGGTTCTCCGAGTACGACGCCCCGGTCCTCGAGCCGCTGGATCTTTATCGGGCGAAATCGGGGCCGGAAATCGAGGCGCAGCTCTTCAGCTTCACCGACAAGGGCGGCCGCGAGGTCGCCCTGCGTCCGGAGATGACGCCGACCGTGTGCCGCCTCGTCGGCGAGAAGGCGAGCGCGCTGAAGCGTCCGATCAAGTGGTTCAGCATCGCCGAATTCTACCGCTACGAACGGATGCAGAAGGGCCGGGGCCGTTGTTTCTTCCAGTTCAACGCCGACATCTTCGGGGAACCAGGCATCGAGGCGGAGACGGAGTTGATCGCGCTGCTGGCGCAGTGCCTCTGCAGTTTTGGCCTCACGGCGGACGATTTCTTCATCCGGCTGAGCGACCGGAACCTGTGGTTCTATTTCCTGGAGGCGCTTGGGTTTGACGAGGCACGAAGCCGGAGTCTGCTGACGGCGGTGGATCGCTACGAGAAGCTGGGCGATGACGCCTTCAAGGACGACGCGGCCGAGTTCGGACCGCTCGATCCGGAGCGTCGCGCGCAGATCCTTGCGTTCCTCGCGATCCGATCGCTGCCGGCGCTGGAAGCCGCCGTGGCGTCTCTCGGGTCGCCGCGGATCGCGACGCGGCTCGGGGAGTGGCGTCGCCTGCTCGGGAACCTCGATGCGATGGGACTTTCCCGCTTTGTCGAAGTCGACCTCGGAGTCGTGCGGGGCCTTGCGTATTACACGGGCTTTGTCTTCGAGGCCTTCGACCGCAAGGGCGAGTTGCGCGCTCTCGCCGGCGGGGGGCGCTATGATGACCTGGTCGGCAAGCTCGGCTATGCGGAACTCCCGGCGGTGGGTTTCGCGATCGGCGACATGACGTTCTCGCTCCTGTTGGAGCGACGCGGCCTGATGCCGGCCCTCGTGCAGGCGCCGGATGTGTACGTCGTGATCGGCGGTGAGGAGGAGCGGCGGATGGCCTTCGGCGACATTCACGCTCTGCGCGCGGCCGGGTATCGCGTGGAGTATCCGCTGCGGGAGATGGCGTTTGGGAAGCAGTTCAAGGCGGCCGCCGAGACGGGGGCGCGTCTGGCCCTGATCTACGGCACCGACGAGCGGGCGAAGGGCGTCGTCAAGTTCCGCGACCTCGGTGAGCGTTCCGAGCGCGAGGTGTCGGCGGCCCACGTCCTCGACGAGGTCCGCTCCTTCTTCACGACCGCTTGACGCGGCGCGCGAGCGGGCGGCGGCCGAGGTCCTCTGGGCCGAACGCGGCCGGCAGCAGCGCGTCGAGCGACGTCTCGACTGCGGCCTTGCCGCGGCAGGTGGAGCGGATCGTGGCGGCGGGTCCGAACTCGCGGATCACCTGCCGGCAGGCGCCGCACGGCAGGGTGGGGGTTGGGGTGGGCGTGTAGACCGCGACGGCGATGATGGATGACTCCCCCTCCGCAATGGCATGGGTGATCGCGGTGCGCTCGGCGCACTGGCACAGCCCGTAGGAGGCGTTCTCGACGTTCGCGCCGGAGTACAGACGACCGGAGCCGGCCAGCACGGCGGCGCCGACGCGGAACTGGGAGTAGGGAGCGTAGGCGCGGGCGGCGGCGGACCGGGCGGCGGCGTCGAGCCGGGCGCGGGTGCGGGCGGGCAGGGCGGAGGGCGTGGCCATCCCGCCACCCTAGGCGGGTGGCGGGAGCGGCGCGATGCATTTCCGGATCCGCGGGGGCTGGTCGCGCCGAACCCTCGATTTTAGGGATCGCCTCCGGTTCCCGCGTGTCGTTAGGTGCTGAGACCTTTGCCGCGCATGCTTCGTCCCGGTCGTTTGCCCTCGGTTCTTGCGATCGTCTGGTGCTGCCTTGGCTTGGAAGGTCCTTTGCTCGGGGCCCTAGCGCCTTCGACGCGCGAGCCGTCGTTTTCGGCGCAGGAACTTGAGCGCGGCTACCGCCAGGGCCGCGTGCTGGCGAAGCGTCGCGACCTGTCCCGCGTGGCCGGCGTGGATGCCGAGGCGGGGTTCGCCCGCGCCGAGGCCCGGGCGGGGGTGCGTGGCCGGAAGGTGTTTCGCCGGTTGGCCCGGCAGGAGGTCCTGGAGGTGGATACCGCAGCCTCGATCCCGGAGGTGGTGGCGCGCCTGCGCGAGAGCGGTCTGTACGAGTTCGTCGAGCCGGACTACCTTCGCGTTGCTCTCGCGGTGCCGAACGACCCCCGCTTCAGCGAACAGTGGTCGCTGAACAATTCCGGTCAGGGCGGGGGGACTCCGGACGCCGACATCGACGCGGTGGAGGCCTGGGATGCCGGATCCGACGCGTCGGTGGTCACGGTCGCAGTCATCGACTCCGGCCTGCGCGTGACGCACGAGGACATCGTCGACAATCTGTGGGAGAACCCCGGGGAGATCCCGGGCAATGGGCGGGATGACGACGGCAATGGCTACATCGATGACCGCAACGGCATCAACGCCACGGCCAGCCGCGCGTCGGCCGCCGCTGGCAATCCGGCCGACGACAACGGGCACGGCACCCACGTCGCGGGCATCATCGGGGCGGTCGGCAACAACGGGCGCGGCGTGGCGGGGGTGGCGTGGCGGGTCCGCATCATGGCCCTCAAGTTCCTCTCGGCCGACGGGCGAGGGACGGTGTCGGACGCGGCCGAGTGCATCGACTATGCCATCGCCCACGGTGCCCGCGTCATCAATGGGAGCTACGGCGCGCTCAGCACCGGCCAGAGTCCCTCGCAGACCGAGGTCGCGGCGATCCAGCGCGCCCGCGACGCGGGCATCATCTTCGTCGCCGCCTCGGGCAACGATGGATTGAATCTCGATGTCGCGCGGACGTTTCCGGCGACGTACCCGATCGACAACCTCCTCACGGTCGGCAATACCACGCGTCTGGAGGATCTCTCCCCCTCGTCCAACGTCGGCTCCGGGGCGGTCGACCTGCTCGCGCCCGGGACCGGGATCCTTTCCCTCTCATCGTCCTCCGACACGGCATACGTCCAACTCAGCGGCACCTCGATGGCGGCGCCGCACGTGGCGGGTGCCGCGGCGCTGCTCCGTGCGAAGTATCCGAACGACACCTACCGCCAGACGATGAACCGCATCCTCCGCTCAGTGGACCCGGTGCCGAAGTATTCCGGCAAGGCGGCGACGGGCGGGCGGCTGAACCTGCAGCGGGCGCTCGCGACCACGGACGCACGGCCGTTCAACGACGACTTCGCCGCGCGCTCGCGGTTGGTGGGCGAACTCATCCAGGCTCGCGCTGGATCCGAGGGCGCGACGCTGGAGTCCGGGGAGCCGACGCCGCCCGAGGGTGGCGGGGCGACCCTGTGGTGGACCTGGACGGCCGCGGGGGCCGGGACGGTGAACGTGGACACCCGCGGCTCCGGCTTCGATACGGTCCTCGCGGTGTACGAAGGCGCATCGCTCGGTGGACTCAGCCTGGTCGACTCCAACGACGATTTCGCCGGCGGTCAGGTCGCCAGTTCGGTCACGTTTGCGGCGGTCGCGGGAAGGACCTACCAGATTGCGGTCGGCGGCAAAGGCAATGCGACTGGGCTGGTGCTGCTGAGCCTCGGGGCGGTGCCGGCGAACGACACTCTCGCGGGGGCGACGGTGCTGACGGAGCGGAACCCGATTGTGACCGGGACGAACTCGAAGGCCTCGGCGCAGGCGGGTGAGCCTCCCCACGGCGGCCTCGCGGCCCGCCGCTCGCTCTGGTATCGGTGGACCGCACCGGCGTCGGTGCGCTTCCACGCCACGGCGGCGAGCGCGCAGCTGAACCCGGTCGTGGCGGTGTACACGGGCGAGTCGCTCGGTTCATTGACCGCCGTGGCGTCGGACGTCAGTCCCCTGCCGGATGCGGAGACCAAGAGCGCGATCGCGAGTTTCGACGCCGTGGCGGGGCGCACCTACCTCATCGCGGTGGATTCCGCCGCGGTGGGGACGACGGAGTTGAACGGTGAGTTCACCTTTGCGCTCACGGATGCGGCTTGGATCGCGCGCACGGAGGACAGCGTCACCAGTTCCGCCGCGGTGGGAGCGGACGGCACGGTCTATGTCGGTGCGAACGACAGCAGCTTTTACGCCCTGAGTCCCGCGACGGGTGCGGTGCGGTGGAAGTACACGCTCTCGCCTCTGACGATCATCGACACGGGCGTGGCGGCGGTCGGCGCGGACGGGACGATCTACTTTGGCGCCGCCAACGGCTCGTTGTACGCGTTGGAGGACCGCGGTGACCGGGCGAACCTGAAGTGGGCAGCGCCGCTCGGCGGGTCGATCGCGAACGCCCCGGCCCTCGCCGCAGACGGCACGGTGTACATCCGGATCGACCGCGGAACGGCGGCGGCGAACGCCCAGTCGCAACTGGTCGCTCTCGCTCCGACGGATGGATCGGTGCTGTGGCGGTACGCGTTCGGAACGGAGGCCACCTATGCGCCGCCCACGATCGGGAGCGACGGGACGATCTATGCCGCGGGCGGTGACGCCGCGGTGCACGCGGTGACCCCGGCGGGCGTGCGCCGGTGGCGCTTCGCCGCCGACAACCAAGTCTACACGGCGCCTGCGGTCGATGCGGCGGGCAATCTCTACTTCGCCTCGCTGAGCGGTTCGGTCTACTCCACCACCTCCCAGGGCGTGCAACGGTGGCGCGTCTCCGCCGGTGGGTTCGTCACGTCGTCCCTCGCCCTCGCCAACAGCACGGCCTACTTCGCCAGTTACGACCGCCGGCTCTACGCGTTGGACACGGCGACGGGACAGACCCGCTGGACGTACTTCATCGGCGAGGAGGTGCGGGCCTCATCGCCGGCGGTGGCGGAGGACGGCTCCATCTTCATCGGGGCGTACGACCGTCGGGTGCATCAGGTGAACTCCGACGGCACCCTGCGGCGCACCTACGCGGCGTCGAACTGGTTCCGGTCCTCGCCGCTCCTCGCCGGCGGCCGGCTCTACATCGGCAGCAACGACGGCCGCGTCTATGCCTTCGACGTCGGACTCCGCGCCGCCTCGGGCGGCACCGCGCCTTGGCCGCAGCACCGCCACAACGTGCGCCGATCCGGCCGACTGGTCAGCGGGCTCGATGAACCGCCGGTCCTCGGCGACGAACACGGCACGGGACGGCTGGTGAATCTCTCCGTCCGCACGAATGCCGCCAGCGGCGACGCGGCGCTCATCACGGGTTTTGTGGTGACCGGTGCCGCGGGTGCGTCGCCCAAGCGACTGCTGGTGCGCGGAATCGGACCCGGACTGACGCCGTTCGGCGTGTCGGGCGTGCTGGCAAATCCGACCTTGGTGGTGACCGATCCCGAGGGACGGGTGCTCGCGAGCAACGACGACTGGCAGGGCGGCGCGGAAATAGTGACCGTGGGCTCGCAAGTCGGCGCGTTTGCGCTGGCCGATGCCGGGAGCCGGGATGCGGCGCTCGTGGCGTCGCTGGGAAGTGGCCAGTATTCGGCTCGCGTCTCGGGGACCGCGGGCGAGACGGGGGTGGCTCTGGCGGAGGTCTACGATGCCACTGCCGCCGGGTCCGGTGAGCTTCGCCTCGTCAACGTTTCGGTGCGGGCGGCGACGGGTTCGGGAGCGGGGGTGCTGATCGCCGGGTTCGTTGTCGCGGACGGACCCCGTCGGGTGCTCATCCGCGCGGCGGGGCCGGGTCTGACCGCGTTCGGGGTGAACGGGGTGCTGGCCGACCCCCAGATCGACCTCTTTCGGGATCAGACGCGGATCGACGGCAACGGCGACTGGTCAGGCAACCCGTTGGTCACGCAGGCGGGTCAGCGCGTCGGTGCCTTCGCGCTGGGGCCGGGCTCCAAGGATGCCGCGATGGTGGTCCTGCTCGCGCCGGGAGCGTACTCCGTCCAGGCCCGGGGCGCTGACGGCGGATCCGGCGTCGCGCTCGTCGAGGTGTACGAAATCCGCTAACGGGTGCGCACCCAGAGGGCGCCGGGTCCGCGGAACTGGGCGCGTTCCTGCCACGTGTGCGGACGTCCGACGAGGCGCAGTTGGGGAGCCGCCTCCATGAGTCGCGTGAGTACCACGGAGGCCTCGGACCGGGCGAGTCCGGCGCCGAGGCAGAAGTGCATCCCCGCCCCGAAGCTCAGGTGATCGCGGGCGTTGGTCCTCTCGATCTCGAAGCGATCCGGCCGCGCGAACACGTCCGGATCACGGTTGGCGGAGCCGATCAGTTGGAAGATCATCTGGTCCGCCGGAAGGTCCACTCCGCCGAACGTGTGCGCCCGCTTGATGCGGCGGAAGTTCCGCTGCTTCGGGGCGTCGAGGCGGAGCGACTCCTCGATCGCATTCGCGAGGAGGCGCGGCTGGGCCTGGATTGACTCCCAGTGGCGTCGGTCGCCGAGGAGTTCGCGGAGCAGATTTCCGATGAGATTGGTGGTCGTCTCGTGCCCGGCGGTCAGCAGCGTATTGCAGGTGGCAAGGAGTTCGTCGCGACTGAGGCGGGCTCCACCCTCCTCGGCGGCGGCCAGGACGCTGATGAGATCCTCCCGCGGATTGCGGCGCCGGTCCTCGATGAGCGCGTTCATGTAGGCGAACAACTCGGTGAGGCTCTGCTGCGAGGTCAGGGCGCTGGTGAACGCGGTGCGACCGGATCCCTGAAACCCGAGGATTTCCGAGGACCAGCGCTTGAAGAGCGGGCGGTCCTCCGGGGGGGCACCGAGCAGTTCGGCGATCAGGACAACGGGCAGCGGGTGGGCCACCTCGGCGACGAAGTCGAACTCCCCTTGTTGGACCGCCGCCTCAACCATCTCGCGAGCCAGGGCCTCGACGCGGGGCTGGAGGGACGCGACGGTCTTCGGCGTGAAGGCTTTCTGGACGAGGCCGCGCATGCGCGTGTGATCGGGCGGATCGGACCCGATCACGTCCTTCTGGGCATAGTAGTGACGGAGCTTGGCGAGAGCCTCGCGCTGCTCCGCGGTCATGTCGTCGAAGAGCAGGGCCTGACGGTTCTCGTTGGACAGGTTTTCCTTGTCCCGCAGCGACACGTCGACGTCGGCGTAGCGGGACACGATCCACGCGTTCCAGCGCTCGCTCCAGGCGATCGGAGCCTCCTCGCGCAGTCGCGCGTAGGCCGGGAATGGGTCGCTCAGCATGGTGCCGGCGACGAGCAGGGCGTCGAGATCGGAAGGAACGAGGGGTTTGCTCACGGAAAGAACTGAATGTGTCGCGCTCCGGCGTGCGGGGCAAGCCTCTGGGGCCCCGACGGTGCGGGTCCGCGGGCGATCCGTGGCGAGCGCCCGAACCTCCGACGGAGCGGCGGGGCCTTGGGTAAGCCGTTGCCGGTTGGCCTACCGAACCACCGGGGCCGCCGCTCGACTTCCCGCCGTACGGTAGACCTCGAGTGCCTTGGGCATGGCGTCGCGGAGTTGGACGATGCGATCCGGGGTGGGAGGGTGCGTTGAGGCGAAGGCCGGGGGCCGCGGTTGCGACCCGGTTTCGGCCTCCAGCTTTTCGAGGACGCTGATGGCCGCCTCCGGGTTGAAGCCGGCGCGGGCAGCGTACATCAACCCGATGTAGTCGGCCTCCTTCTCCTTGCCCCGGTCATAGGCGAGCATCTGCAGGGTGGCGGTGCTGTCGTAGAGGCCGAGCAGGGCGGAGGTGGTAAGCGAGCCCGCCCCGGCACCCATCAGTCCGACGCCGCCGATCACACCGCCGGCCTGGGCGAGCATCTCTTGGGAGAGACGCTCGTGGACATGGCGGGCAGTCACGTGGGCGATCTCATGGGCGATGACGGACGCCAGTTCGTCGTCGGAGTCAGCGATCCGGAAAAGGCCGGAGAAGACCCCGACCTTGCCGCCCGCCATGGCAAAGGCATTGATCTGCCGCGGTTCATCGAATAGCACGAACTCCCAGTCGGCGTTTGGCATGTCCCAGAACACCACCTTGGCGATGCGCTCCCCGACTCGTTGGACCTGATCAAGGCGGGCCCGGTCAGTCGAGCGACGATGCCGCGACTTGATCTCGTCGAAGGCCTTGCTGGAGACCTTGGCCAGTTCCACGTCGGAGGTCAGATCGAGGGCCTTCCGGCCGGTCACCGGCACCTGATAGCAGCCGCTGAGGGAAAGGGCGGCAAGGACGGCGAGGAACACCGGAGGGCGGAGGGCGAGACGCGCGCTCATGGGAGTCGGGGGAGTCGGACGACTGGACACGGATTTGGCGGCGGAGTGCCAGAAAAGTCGCATGAGGCGTGGGGAATCGCAAGGCGTGCACTCGCCCCTTGCGGAGCGCGGCAATTCGGCTACGGTTTGCGCGTTCGCGGTGGGTCCCGCGTGCCCGCGGCGAGCACCGGTTGACCTTTTGGATGGCCAGGTCGTGGGCCCCGGAAAGGTCCCCCCCATTCCCCTTCATCCCTTCCGCACCATGGCTGACGAACCGCTTCCTTCCCCCAGTCGCAAGCATCGGGTGATCCATTGGAATCCGGACGCGGGCAACGCCCCCTCGCGCCGACGACTGTCGTGGTGGCGCGTACTCGCGTGGACGGTGGGGGGATTCTTCGGACTTCTTTTCGCGGCGGGAATCGTCATCCGCGGGATCAAGCTCGTGTTTGGGCCGGACGTCTTCGTCGCGAGTTCGTCGCCGATCGCCGGTTCGCCGGGCGCGACTCCGGCGGATCCCGGCGCGGCGTTTGTGAGTCAGTCGAAGGCGGAGTTGGCACGGGAGACGGCCGGCAAGGCCCTGGCGGAGGTCCGGAAGCTCCCTACTGATCATCCGCGGCAGTTGGAAAAGCTGATCCTCCTTGAGAAGTCGTTTCTCGCCGGGGAGGCGCTTCTGAGTTCGCGCAGCTTCGCGGCCGCGCTGACGCAGTTTGAATTCCTGAACCGCGAGATCGACGAGTTCGCGCAGTCGGTGAAGGCGCGGGGCGAGGCGCAGACGGCCTACGACACGATCCTCGCGCGGATTCAGGACTTGGAACGCGCGCGCAGCCTGGCCCCCGATGCGCTCGAGGGTGCGTTCGCGGCGGCGGGGAGTGGACGGCAGTTCATGCTGGAGGGAAGCTTTCTCGCGGCGAAGCGCACGTTCGATCGCGGTTTCGCGGAATTGAAGCGCGCGGAGTACGCGCTCAACGGGTTCATCGAGGGCAACCTGATCCGCGGCCAGCGGGCGCTCGTGGAGGGACGGCGCAGCGAGGCGGAGACCGCCTTCCGGGCCACGCTGGAAAAGTCCCCCGGCAATGAGATGGCGCTGCAGGGATTGAAGCGTGCGGTGCACGCGGAGCAGGTGCACGCGCTGCTGCAGGATGCGACGGGCCACGAGACGGCCGGTCGGTATGCGGCGGCCGCGGCGGCCTACGAAAAGGCGTTTGGCCTCGACGCGCTCAATGCCACGGCGCAGCAGGGCAAGGCGCGCGCGCTTCGCCTTGAGAGCGAGACGCGGTTCGCCGCCGCGGTGTCGACGGCCAAGGCGGCTTACGCCAAGCGCGACTGGCCCGTCGCCATCGCCGAGTTTGAGAAGGCCCTGAAGGTTTCCCCGAAGGCGGAGGATGTGAAGGAGCAACTCGCCTCGGCCCGCGCCAAGGCGCATCAGGACGCGGTCGACTCCGCCGTCGCCAAGGCCTTCGCCTACGAGAATCAGTACCAATGGAAGGAAGCGCGGGGCGCGTACTACGAGGCGCTGCAGCTGAAGTCGGATCATGTCGAGGCCAAGGAGGGCTATGCGCGCTCCGGCCGGGTGATCCGCACGTTGCTGGAGTATTACAAGCTCATCGAGGTGGCTGAGCAGAAGGCGGCGCGGGCGGAGTTCCAGTCCGCCATCCGGGACTTCAACAAGGCGATGTCCCTTAAGCCGGAATACTTGCCGGTGGCGGAGCGCCTCGCGCAGCTGCGCGACCTGCTGTACCAGCAGAACCAGCCGGTCGAGATCACCTTTCGGGGCGATGGAAAGACGTGGATCTCGATCACGAACTTCCGCCTCCTGGGTCAGGCCGAGGAGACCAAGGTCAAGATCCTGCCGGGGGATTATGAAGTGATCGGGCGTCGCAAGGGCTATCAGGACGTGCTGCTGTCGCTGCAGGTCCGGAACAATGGTGCGCCCGCGCCGGTCGTCTCAGTCATCTGCACCCTGAAGGCGGACAAACTATGAGCACGGCCTCTCTTCCCTCGGCGGGCGTTTCCGCCTTGCTCCGGAGCCTGATCGGTGCGGCATCGCTCCTGGCCGCCTCGATCGCCCCCGCTCAATCCGAGCGCGACTCCGCTCGTCCGGCTCGTGGCCAGACCAAAGGTCCGTTGCCGGACCCGGCCTTGCTCGATGGCAGCAAGGAAGCGGCCGAGAAGCGGCCGGAGTATGGAATGATCGGAAACTTCGAGTTGCCGGGGCAGGAGGATGCCAAGAGCGATCGGGTGGGCTCGTCCGGAGAGCCCCCGCCGGCGTCCGGTGCCCAGGGTCCTGCGGCGTCAGCGGCCGCCGCCGCGTCGGCGTCAGCGGCCGGGGGGAGCTCGGCGGCGGGCTCGGCGGCGGGCGCAGCCGGGGCGGGGGGGATCGAGCCGATTCAGGCGCAGGGAGCTGCGGATGCGGTTGCCGAGGGCACGCAGGCATCAAGCCTGAGCGATCCCTCGGGCGGGGCTGCGGCGAGTCAGGCGCAGGGGAAGGCGTCAAAGCCGGGCGACGTCCGGATCGGCGATGCCTCGATGCAGATCAAGACGCTCCCGCCGGGCTCGGCCGCAAGCGTCGTGGGACTCGAACCCCAGCAGAAGGGCAAGGAGACGCCGCAGAGCTATGATCCCAAGACGCCAGGCGGGGGCAAGCAGTCGGGCGGGCGGGGAAATCAAGGCGTGGAGAAGGGCAAGGTCATGCCGACCGGGCTTTGAGCGCGATCCCGACGATGAAGCTGCTTTCCCGTTCTCTGAGAGTGTCGGTCCTGTTGGCGGTCGTGGCCGGACTCGCGGCGAGCCTTCCCGCCAAGACGGTGGTGTACCCGGTCGAGGCGATTGCGGACTTGTGGCAACTCGGCGCGACGGACTTCCAGACGAAGTTTGGCGGGATCAACGTCACGGGACTCGGGCTGAGCGACGAAGGCTGGTACGTGCGCTACCAGCATGAGAACCTCACGCTGCTTTTCGGTCCCTTGCCGGACCGCGAGACCGCGCGCCGCCATGCCTGGGAACTGGAGTCGGTGCGGGATGCCGCGGTCCGCAACCGCGCCTCGCTCGCGTCGAGCAAAGTCGACTTCGTGCGTTTCACCCTCTCGGGCCGGTACGGATCCCGCGGAGCGGGAGGTGGGGGGGAGGAGGACGGGGGCGACGGAGCCGGGGGTGGTCGGGAGGGCGGCGAGGGCGACGGTGCGAACTCGGGAGGTGCCGACCGCGCCGGCGGCGCGGGTGGGGCCGAGCGCGGGACGGCAACGGACGGTACGGGCCCCGGTGACTCTGGGGCCGATGGGCGCGGCTCGCGGGCCGGCCGGCAGAGCGGAGCTGCGGACGGCAACGCCGGCAGCGGGGCCGGGCAGGGTGACGGGCTGGGTTCGCAGCAGGTGGCTTCCTTGGGCGGAGGTCAGTCCAATTCGGGCGCGGCTCCGGGCAACCGGGGCGCGAGCGGCGCCGCGGGGGCGGGCGCGGGCCAGGGATCGCAGGCTGGCCAGCCCGGCAGCGCGGCTTCCGGGCAGTCGACCGGCCAAGGCGCGGGGGGTGGAGCCGGAATGCCCGGATCCCCCGGGGCGCCGTCGAGCGGTCAGTCCGGCGGTTCGGATCCGCTCTCCGCGATTGTCGGACTCTTCCGTCGGATTCTCGGACTATAGCGGACCGCTCGGTGCGGTTGCGTGAGGTCGAATCGAACTACAGATCCTGAAGGGCGACGAAGGCCCCGCCGTGCTGGTAGCAGAGTTCGCGCATCAGGTTGGCCAGCTTGAGCCCGGTGTTGCCCAGGGACACGTCGAACCGGATGGTCGTGGGGAACGCCACGGCGTTGATCACCACGCGACGCTCCCCCTTTTCGTCGGCGGGATTGAGTTCGTCGACCCGGCGAAGCACCGCGTCCGCCAGTCCGGTGAATTCGTCGCCGAAGATGTAGAGTCCCATGCGCATGTTGGGGTCGTTGGGATCGTGAAGAAGGCGGAGCGCGCGGAAGATCCCGGGGACTGGGTTGCTCTCGCTGAACACGTCGTAGCGGCGCAGGGCTCGCTTGATGCCCTCGCGGGTTTCCGGGCTGTCCGGCAGCCACTGCGCGCCTCCCCGTTCCCCGAGGACGAAGCGTCCGTCGGCGTCGAGGATCTGGATGCCATCGACCTGGGGATAGACATCCAGCACTTCCTCGACCTTCCGGATGACGATCGGCCAGAGCTGCCCGGAGTTGAAGTCGCGCATGGAGCCCGAGGTATCGATGACGAACGCGATGTGGTTGCTGCCGACGGGCACGCCGACCGGGGCCGGCTCGACCTTGGGCAGGACCATCTCCGGCCGCTTCTGGCGGGCGGCGATCTCGCGGCGCAGCTCGTCCACGTCGACCAGCAGCGCCTCCTGCCCGGACTTCTCGCGCGACAGCTGGCGGTCGAGGTCGTCGAGCAGGGACTGCAGGTCGGCGTTCTTGAGCTTGGTGTCGGCGGCCAGCGTGAGGGTCGCGGTGTAGTTCAGCTCCAGCTCCTGTTTGGTCTGGGTGAGTTGGGCGAGGCTGGCGAGGTGAGCCGCGAGCATGCGCTGGAGGGCCTCGATCGTGGCGCGCTGGTTGCGGCCCTGAGCGCCGATCGAGAGCACGAAGATCAGGATCATCGCGCCGAAGCCGCAGCAGATGCAGTCCAGAAAGGAGAGGCTGAAGACCTCGATCTTGCGGCGGCGGATCATGCTTCGGGCCAGGTCTTGGCCGGGCTGACGAGGGCGCCCCGGGTGCGGTTGGCGAGTTCCCAGAACAGCGCCGGAGCGGCCGGGTCACCGCTCATCGGCATGAGGATCGTGCTGACTGGGATGCGTTCGGGCAGGCCGCGGACGGCCTCCCGGAAGAAACGGATGCGCTGCTCGTCGTTGGTCGCTCCCTCGCTGAGAAAGGAATCGCTCGCGGTCGGCAGCCCATCGGTGATGAGGACGATCGCGTCGGGCAACCGGGAAAGCGTGCGGACGCGGAAGAAGGCGCGCTCCAAGTTGGCGCTGCCTCCGGGGACGATCTCGCGCAGGCGGCCGACCACCTGCTTGAGGGTCTGCCGGTCGTTGATCGAGAACCATTCGTCGCCCCGGTCCGGCAGGATCAAGGAGGCGTCCTCGTTGAAGAGGAGGACTTGGAACCGGGTCTTTTCGTCCAGCGATGCGATCATCCACTCGAGGGAGCGGAGGGCGCGCTGCCACTTGGGAGCCTCGCGTTTGCGTGTTTCGTTCTCCTCCAGCATCGCGCTGGCTTCCTCGACGGTTTCGCCGAGCATCGAGCCGGAGGTGCGGACGATGAACAGGACGCATTCACCCTCCAGCTTGACGCCGGTGAGGTACTGGCGGCGGTCGACCTCCGGGATCGGGATGGGTGATTGATCGACGGTCGGAAGCGACTTTTTTTGCTCAAGCAGCGTGGCCAGGGCCTCGCGGAGCTTGCCGGTCTGCTCGAGCATGGCCAGCAACTGGCGCTGGCGATCGGTGAGCTTGAGCTGCGTATCCGTTGTCTTTTGCTGGAGGGCCGGCAACTCGGCCTGGGCGGCGGCCAGCAGGCGTTCGACCCGTTCAACCTCGTTGCGGGTGGTGGCGACCTGAGTTTCCATGCGCCGCACCCGCTCGTCGAGGTCATCGACGTTGATGCGGGCCACAGACCGCCGCTCGGCGACCGTGAGGATGAAGACCAGGATGATGGCGCCGAAGCCGCAGCAGATGCAGTCAAGGAAGGAGAGACTGAAGGCCTCGGTGTCGCGGCGCCTCTTGATCTGGGGCATGGGCGGGTACGGTTCAACTTCCGGCCGAACAGTGAACGAGCAGGACTTCGACGGTGTTGTTGCCGCTGCGGAAAACGAGACGATCCCCGGTCTCGAGGTCGATGCGCACGCCGCGGTCCGCGCCGCCCTCGGGCAAGGCGGGGTCCTCCATCTGCCAGTGACCAGCGGAGCGCTCGAGCATGATGCTGCAGTTCGCCGCGGGATTGAAGGAATCGGGCAGCGGCAGGGTGGCTCCCTGACCCTGCGTGCCGACGGTCACGCGGTCGCGGCCGGCGAGCGGCAGGCCCACCCCCTCGAGGACAAGGTGGGTGGGAGGTGGTGGCGGAGGCAGGGTGTGACGGGCCTTCTGGACATGAACGTCCCACGGGGCGGAGAGGCGGCGCGCGGCGAAGGTGGCGGGGACCGCCGTGAGCACAGGAATGTCCGCGAGTTCGGCGGGCGCGGCGAGGCAGGAGGCGGCGAGTTGCGCGGCCCCGGCCGCCGCAGCGCCCGCTGGCAGGTGCAGGAAGCGGACGAATCCGGCCGTCCGCAGCCGGGTCTCAAGCAGGGGGACGCGGCTGGCGCGCTCGGAGAGCGCGACGGCGCAGAGCCCAGGCCGGAGGCGGTTCTCGTCGGCGAAGGCGAGGATGGACTTGAGCAGGGCGTCCGAGAAGGCCTGAGAGTCCGCGCCGAGGCCTTCGCGCTTGACCGGAAGCTCATAGGCCCGCCGGGCGGTATTGATCTGGTAGACGAAGTCGGACTCGCGCCCGAGGAAAAAGGCCTTCGTCTGGTTGTAGAACAGCTGTTCCGTCCGCCCGTCCGCCATGACATCGAAGGAGGTCTGGCGGAGGAAGCGGTTGGCCATCGTGGAGGTCAGGTGCTTCAGCAGCGCGGCGAGCCCGGACCCGGGGAGGTGCAGGAAAGCGCGGCGTTCAAGGTGCTCGCCCGCGACCACGAGGGACAACTCGGCGGCGTGCAGGTGCAGGTCGAGGTGGAGGACGGGCCGGGCCGGATTGAAGCGGGGTGCGCGGGGATCGCAGAGGGAGGCGGTGGCGAGATCGACGATGCCGCAGAGCGGCAGCCGTAGATCGGCCGCCATGCCGAGGAGCAGCCCGACCTTCTCCTCGGCGGTGACCTGATCCTTCAAGTAGGCACCCGGCACGGCGAGGGCGAGGCGCTCGGGTGTCTTGGCCGCGGCCCGCAGTTGCTCGGTGAACCGACGCAGGAAGTCGTACGCGATTTCCGAGTAGGAGAGCGGCCGGGAGCCGCCCGCGACGGTGGCGGGCTCGTGGCCCAGGCGGCTCCAGAAGGCGTGGACGATGTTGCGCGGCCGGACGAGCCAGAGATCCTCGGCCGCCTGACCGCAGAGCAAGGCATCGCCGTCCCGCAGGGCGTAGCCCGGCCAGGAAGTGGCGCCGTCGCGGGCGGTGACCCGCAGCAGCGACGGCGACGCGCCGTCGGAGGTCGCCGCCTGCAGATTGGCGTCACAAAGTTCGATTCCCTGCATCATGGATGGGGGCGACGGTGACCGCGATGGCGTTCAGGCGACCGAGGCGGGGGAGTTGGTCTCGTTTGCCGGGACCTTCATCACATCGATCAGGCGGTCGCGGCAGTAGGACTGCGTCTCGATCACGAAGGCCTCCTGGCGGGACTGCATCATATGGAGGATGAACATGAGGACCAGGCTGAGGAGCAGCGCCACGAGGGTGGAATTGAACGCGAGGCCGAGCCAGCTGGTGACGGCGGAGATGTCCCCCTGAATCGCCTCCTCGGCGTAGGCGAGCGCGTAGCCGATGCCGCGGACGGTGCCGATGAAGCCAATCGCGGGGATGGCCCATGCGATGTAGCGCACCAGCGAGAGCGAGGAGTCGAGTTGATCGGCCGCCAAGTCGGTGCGTTCCTTGACGGCGTTGGCGGCGTCTTGGATCGAGTGGGAGGCGTGGAACCGATGGAGCGCGGCGAGGAGGCACTCCGGCAGAAGCCGCTCGCGGAGCTTCGGGTCGCGCTCCACCTGCACCTTGAGCTCCTTGTAGCGGTCGAAGGCGTCCTCCGGGATGATGCGCTCCCCTTCCTGCAGGGCCAGGAAGTCCTGCTTGAACAGGCGCCGCTCGCGCCCGATCTGGGTCAGTTTGTAGCTAAGCACGGTCATGCCCCAGAGAAACAGGATGATCTCCCACTGCTGCTCCGGGTCGCGGATGATGATGTAGATCGAGCGCTCATCCAGGGTGGCTGACGCGTTGGCGCCGGCTTGGGCGCGCATGACCTTGTTCTTGAGGAGCAGTTCGTCGGCGCGGGGTCGGACAACGGCGCTGTAGAACATTTCGACGACCACGAACGCGAGGATCAGGCCGAGGTTGGGAATGAGGAACTCCAGGGAAAGAATCCCCTTGTTGCGGGAGATCATGCGGAGGGCGAGGAGGGGGGGGCGTCGGAGCCCCGGCACCGGCGGGAGGCGGGACGCGAGGCGGTGCCGGTGCGCGATTGAAAAACCCCGATTTATGACTAAGGTACGCGAGAGTCGCCTGAGCGCAATGCCGGTTTAGCATCTCCTCCCTCGACCACTCCCCTCATGACCGCCACCCGTCGTTTCCTTCGTCCTGGCATCGCGAGCGTGACCGCGGTTGCGGTCCTGCTTGGCCTGACCTCCTGCAACTCCCCGGCTCCGTCCAAGACCGCGACCGGTGCCGGCACCGGCGCGATGGCGGGTGCCGTCGTGGGCGGACTGGGTGCCGGCGCGACGGGCGGCAACACGAGCACGGGCGTGCTGGCGGGAGCCGCGGCCGGCGCGCTGATCGGCGGCGTGGTCGGCATGGTCAAGGACTCCAAGGAGCGCAAGGAGCAGGACCGGTTGGCGCAGGAGCGGGCCTACCAGCAGGAACTCGCGCGGAAGCGCGCCGAGGAGGCGAAGCGGAAGGCGGAGATCGAGGAGGAGTTGGCGGTGACCCAGGGGTTCCGGATTTCGGAAATGGAATTGGCCGACGCCCAGAAGAAGGTGCAGCAGGCCAACGAGCGTTTGCAGAAATTGAAGGAGGAGCGGACGGCGGCGCTGAACAAGAAGCGCTCGCTGGATGAGGCGAATGAGAAGCTGCTCCTCACCGAGGCGGAGATTGCCCGGATGGAGGAGGAACTGGCCCGGCTGAAGAGCGACGACGCGGCGGCGACTGCCCTCGCCCCGGCGTCGGCAGCCGGTTCGGATCGGACCTCCACCCCGTCGGCGGGTTCGAACAAGGCTCCTGGCGCGCCCTGAACGCCGGCCCGTCCACCGTGCTGTCCGCCGTTGCGACGCTTCGCCCCCTGCTGGTTCGGCTCGTGGCGGGGGCATCGCTGGCACTCGCCGCGGGCTGCGCCACCTCCTATCCGGTCAAGATCGAGGCCGCGAGCGCGGGCCGTCCTTCGCCGGGACTCGCTTACCGGATCGAGTTCAAGGGGACGGGCTCGGATGGCGTGGCGCGACTGCGGGAGGCGGAGGCGGCGGGCTACGTCCGGACCGCCCTGTCCGGGCGCGGCTTCTATGAGGCCCCGTCGGCGGCCCGGGCTGACGTCGTGATCGAGGTGGAGTTCGGCGTCGAGCCGGTTCGCGGCGAGGGTGGCCCGGATCGGTTGCCGATTTATGCGGAGGTGGCCGGCGGAGTCCGCGAGGAGACCGTTACGACGACGGGTCCGGACGGAAAGACCACGACCGAGACGGTGCGCGTGGCGGTGCCGCCGCGGCGCGAGGTCATCGGCTACCAGCAACTCGTCGACGCCGTGCCGGTTTACCGCAAGTTTCTGCGCGTGCAGGCGCGCGAGGCCCGTCCCCAGGAAAAGGACGGAGTGACGCGGGATTTGTGGAGTGTCCGGGCAACGAGTGAGGATCGGAGTGACGACCTCCGCCGGTACCTTCCGGTGCTTGCGTCGGTGACCATGCGTTCGCTGGCGGGGGAGGTGGGGTCGGGCGAGGTTCGGGTGGCGGAGGACGACCCGGATGTCGCCTTCGTCCGGCGCGGACTCTAACCGCGTCTTGCTTCGCCGCTTGCGCCCCCGGGTGGCGGCGGCACCGTGGACGCATGGCGACTCATCCCTTCACTGATCCTACCTTCGCGATCCGTTGGTCCGACCTTGCGGCTGAGCATGCGGTGCCGGACATCGAAGCGGCGCTGGAACGTGCGCAGGCGGCGATTGATCGGATTGCCGGGGCGGATCTGGGCTCCCTGACGTTCGCCGGGACCTTTGGTGCGTTGGAGCGTTCCACGGAGGAGGTGGACCTTGCATGGGATAAGCTTTCCCACCTCCAAGCGGTGGCGGATTCCCCGGCGGTGCGGGAAGCCTACAATGCGCTGCTGCCGAAGGTCACCGTGTTCCAGGCGAGGATTGAGCTCAATCCCGGCCTCTGGCTGCGCCTGAAGACGTTCGCCGCCTCGCCGGCGGCACAGGCGCTGCGGGGCATCGAAGCGCGGCTGGTCGCGGACAAGCTGGCGGCCTTCCGTCTGGCCGGGGCGGACCTGGCCGACGCGGCGCGGGCTCGCTTGGAAGCGATTGAGAGCGAACTGGCGCAGGTCACCCAACGCTACTCGGAGAACGTTCTGGACGCCACGAATGCCTGGGAGTTGCTGGTGGACGACCCCGCGCGCCTCGCCGGGCTGCCCCCGCATGCGGTCGCGACTGCGCTCACCCTTGCGCGCCGCAAGGGACACGGCACCCCGGAGCGTCCGGTGTGGCGCTTCACCCTGCAGGCGCCCTCGATGGAGCCGGTGATGACCTACGCGGAGGATGAGGGCCTGCGCCGGGAACTGTGGACCGCATCGGTTGCCATCGGAGCGGAGGGCAAGCATGACAATGAGCCCCTTGTGAAGCGCATTCTCTCGCTGCGGCGGGAGAAGGCCGAGCTCCTCGGCAAGGCGCACTTTGCCGACCTCGTACTTGAACGCCGCATGGCGAAGACCGGTGCCCGGGCCCTGGCCTTCGTCGAGGATCTGCAGCGCCGGGCGGCTCCGGGCTTTGCGCGCGAGTGCCGCGACCTGGAGGCCTTTAAGGCGGAGCGCACCAGCGAACCCGCCGGCCCGCTGAAGGCGTGGGAGGTCGCGCTCTGGGCCGAGCGGTTGCGGTTGTCCCGGTATGACTTCAATGAAGAGGCGCTGCGCCCCTACTTCCCGATGGATCGCGTCATCGCGGGCATGTTCGAGATCGTCCGTCGGGTCATGGGCGTCCACGTGGTCGAGAAACCCGCAGGCTCGTTCGATGCCTGGCACCCGGAGGTGCGGGCGTACGACATGTCCGACGCCGGGGGCCGGCATCTGGGCGCATTCTATGCCGACTGGCATCCCCGCGAATCGAAGCGCGGCGGTGCGTGGATGGGCAGCCTGATCACCGGAGCCCCGCGGCCCGACGGCCCGCGCGGTCCGCACCTCGGATACATCTGTGGGAACATGACCCCGCCGGTCGACGGCCGCCCCGCGCTGCTCACCCACCGGGAGGTGCAGACCGTGTTCCACGAGTTTGGTCACCTCCTCCACCATCTCCTCTCGGAGGTCCCGGTCCGCTCCCTCGCCGGTACCAACGTGACGTGGGACTTTGTGGAGCTGCCGTCCCAGATTATGGAAAACTGGACCTGGGAGCGCGAGGGTCTGGACCTCTTTGCGCGCCATCACGAGACCGGCGAACCGATTCCTGAGGCACTGTACGAGAAGATGATCGCCGCCCGGCGTTTCCGTGGGGCGTGTGCGGTGATGCGGCAGATCCAGTTCGCCAAGATGGACCTCGTCCTCCACATGCGCTCCGCCGCCTTCACCGAGGGCGACCTCGAGTCCAAGGTGCGCGTCGTCATCGAGGACTGCATGATCCCGACCCAGCCGCCGGCGCGCACCGTCGTGAAGCGGTTCAATCACTTGTTCAGCGATCCGGTGGGCTACGCGGCGGGGTACTACTCCTACAAGTGGGCGGAGGTGCTCGACGCCGACGCCTTCACCCGCTTCCAGCGGGAAGGCATCTTCAACGCGAAGACCGGCGCGGACTTCGTCGAGCACATCCTCAGCAAGGGTGACTCGGCGGATGCGGGCGACCTCTATCGCGGCTTCATGGCTCGCGACCCGGACCTCACGGCCCTGCTTGTCCGCAGCGGTCTCACGGCGACGCCCGCGTGAGGTTCGCGGCGGCGCTACTCGCTCCGCCGCTGCGTCGACTCAACCGCTGGAACGCCTTCCCGCGGCGTACGGCGATCCCGCCGTCGCCGCCGGCTTGGCTCTCACCCGCGCGCTGCGGCCGTCGTCGTGCCCCCGCCGAGGTAGCGGTGCCGCACGAACCGCCACGCCGACACGAAGAACGCCGTGAGCGGGATCGCGAGGATCATCCCCAGCAGGCCGCCCAGCGCCGTGCCCCAGAAGAAGATCGCGACGATGATTGTGACCGGGTGGAGGCCGGTGCGGTTGGACATGATCTTGGGCGTGAGGAACCAGCCTTCGATGTTTTGCACCACCACCTGTACGCCGAGCGTCAGGGCCACCAACTGCCAGCCGCCGTCGGGTTGGAGCAGGGCTACGGGAATCGTGACGGCGAGGCCCAGGATTGAACCCAAGTAGGGCACGACGTTCAGCAAGCCGAGCAGGAGTCCGATGACCGGACCAAACTTCAGGCCGATGATGGCGAAACCCACGGCATAGAGGAGTCCCATGATCAGGCCGATGAGTAACTGGCCGCGGAAGAACGAGACGATGATCGAGACGAACTCGCGGGCGAGGAATGCGAGGTCGGCGCGGAGTGACGGACTGAGGAAGGGAAGCTGATCCGGGATCCGGTCGGCCGGGTGGGTCCGGGAGAGGAGGAAGAAGAAAAAGTAGATGGGAATCACGGCCAGTTGGGTGATGAACCCGACGCCTTGGGCTATTCCGGAGCCGGCGGCTGCGAGGCTGGGAATGGCCTCCTTGACGAAACCCTGGAGCTGTTGTCCGAGCCGCTCCACAAGGGCGCGGATCGTGGGGTTTTCCCAGTGACGCTCGATGAGCTGTGCCCACTCGGGCGTGTGGGTGCGGATGAAGACGCCGGCCCGCTCCCAGAGCACCGGCAGGTAGGCGAAGAAGTCGAGAATTTGGGCGAGGGCTGGTGGCACCAAGGTGAGCGCGACGGCGCCGACGGCGAGGGCGAGGACGCCGCAGACCATCACGATCGCGCTCAGCCGGCGCAGTCGCAGGCGCGTTTCGAGCGCTTCGACGATGGGGCGGAGCATGAGGGCGAGGATTCCGGCCACGGCGAGCGGCCAGAGCACGCCCGAGAAGCGCCCCACCAGCCATCCGAGAAGTCCCAGGGCGCCGAGCAGGACCACGGAGACGAGGGCAAAGGCGAGGCTGGTCAGGGCGGCCGCGACCACCTTGCGCTGCGCGGGGGAGAACAGCGTCTCCGGGCGGGGAGCGGGGCCGGGCTCGTTCATCGCCATCACTCAGGCCGATGTCGCCGGGCGGGGCGAGCCTCGTTTTGCGGGGGCTTCTCCCCTTGCTTGCCGATGGCAGTTCGGCAGACTGCCGGGGTCATGTGCGGCCGCTATCGCCTCAAAGATCCAGAACGCGTGCTGGAGGCCCTGCGGGCGGTGTTCGGTGACCGCCTCGGCCCGGTCGCGCTGGAGCGTCGGTGGAACGTTGCCCCCTCCCAGCAAGTGACCGTGGTGCGTACCCGCGGTGCGCGGGTTGAAGGCGAGGCGATGCGCTGGGGCTTCGTGCCGCCATGGGATCGGAGTGAGAAGCCCCGGCTGGCCCCGATCAACGCCCGGAGTGAGGAAGCGGGGAGCAAGCCGTTGTTCCGCGAGGCTGTCCGCGCCCGCCGGTGCCTTGTCCCGGCAGACGGCTTCTACGAGTGGCGCCGGACTGGGGAGACGACCAAGACGCCGTACTGCCTCGGCCTCGCCTCTGAACGCCCGTTCTTCCTCGCCGGCCTCTATGCCGACGCGGTTCCCGGGCTGCGCCCCCCGACCTTTGCACTCCTGACCACGCAGCCCAACGAGGCGGTGGCGCCCGTGCACGACCGCATGCCCGTGATGCTGGAGGACGGAGCGGCGGACCGCTGGCTGAGCCCCGGTGCGCTCGCAGACGCGGACTACCGCGCTCTTTGCCGAGCCATTGGTCCGGAGCACATGCTCCTCTGGCCCGTCTCGACCCTCGTCAATAATCCCCGCCACGAGACGGCCGAGGTCTGCGCGCCCGTCGGCGCATAAGGTCTGGCGTGTTTCCGGGCTTGCCGGGCGCGTGGACGCGGAGGGAACATGAGGCAGCGAGCGAGTCGCCTCCGCGGTCCGCTGCCTTCTCCTTTCCCGCCATGACCGTCCCCGCTGCCCTGCCGAGCGTCTTTGTGCTCGGCGACAGCATTTCCATCCACTACGGACCCTACCTCGCGGAGGCGTTGGGGGATGGCGTCCGCTATGACCGCAAGCGGGCCCCGGAGGATGCGACCGCGCCGGATCAGGCCAATGGCGGGGACTCGGGGCAGGTACTCGCGTACCTGCGCAGCGTGGCCGGGCGGGCGATCCCGTCTGGATTTCTCCTCCTTAACTGCGGCCTCCATGACATCAAGGTGCATCCGGGCGCGGACTCCTGCCAAGTGCCGCTGGATCGCTACGAGTCCAATCTGGAGGAAAGCCTGCGCTGCGGTGCGGAGCGGGCCCTGCAGGTGATCTGGGTGCGGACCACGCCGGTGGTGGAGGCCCTGCACCGCGCGCGTTCGCCGGGCTTTGACCGCCGGGAGGCGGATCTGGCGGCGTACAACGCCCGGGCGGACCGCGTGATGGGCCGCCACGGGATTCCCATGGTCGACCTGTACCGGTTCACCCTTCCTTTCCTCCCCGGGGGCGTGGTGGATCATGTGCACTTCGGCGTGGAGGTACGGCGCCTCCAAGGCACCTTCCTTGCGGGGTTCATTCAGGGCCGCTGGTCCGGCCTGACCGAGGCGGGGCGCTGATCGCGGCACGGCGCTTTTTGCATGAACATTGTCATTACTGGAGCGACCCGCGGACTTGGCCGCGCGCTCGTGGCGGAATTCGTCGCGGGTGGCCACACCGTCTTCGGCTGCGGTACGAGCGGGGAGGCGATCTTCGACCTGCGGCTGGCGCATGCCCCGCCACATCACTTCTCGGTGGTGGATGTCGCTCAGGACGTGAAGGTGGGCATTTGGGCGACCCACGTACTGGCGGGCGCCGAGGCACCGGACCTGTTGATCAACAACGCAGCGGTGATGAACCGGCCCGCGCCCCTCTGGGAGCAGGACGACGCGGCGTTCACCCGGCTCGTGGACGTCAACCTACGCGGCGTCGCGAACGTCATCCGACACTTCGTGCCCGCGATGGTGCGGCGCGGATCTGGCGTCATCGTGAACCTGTCCTCCGGCTGGGGCCGCAGCGTCGCGCCGGAGGTTGCGCCGTACTGCATGTCGAAATGGGGAATTGAGGGCCTGACCAAGGCCTTGGCGGCGGAACTGCCCGCGGGCATGGCGGCGGTGCCCCTGAACCCTGGGGTGATCGATACCGACATGCTCCGTTCCGTCTGGTCGGAGGGGGCGGGGGAGTATCCCAAGGCGGACGCGTGGGCCCGGCGGGCTGCGCCCTTCCTGCTCGGGCTGGGTCAACGCGACAATGGCCGCTCGCTGAGTGTGCCCGGGGCGGAGGACTGAGCGGTGGAGGAACGCCTGATTCTCGCCTCCGCGTCGCCCCGACGGCGTGAGTTGCTCGCCCGACTCGGGCTTCCCTTCACCGTGGTCGAGGCATCGGTTATTGAGGACGAGGACCCGGAACTCGATCCCCGGCTAATGGTGGCCCGCAACGCCGCCCGCAAGGCGGACTGGGTGGCGGAACGCCATCCCGCCGCCTGGGTCCTCGGCGCCGACACGACGGTCTGCATCGACGGGCATGCCCTCAACAAGCCCGCTGACCTCGCCGAAGCCCGGAACATGCTGCGCCGCCTCTCGGGTCGGACCCATACCGTGCATACCGGCCTCGCGCTGCGCCGGGCCGACCGGGGTGTGGCATGGGATGCGAGCGAACGCTGCGACGTGACCTTCCAGGTGCTCGACGAGGCCACCATCGATCGTTACCTCTCGAGGGTGAACGTGCTCGACAAAGCGGGAGCCTACGGAATTCAGGACCACGGGGAACTCCTGATCGTTGGTCACACCGGGGAGCAGGCGACGATCATGGGACTTCCGCTCACTCTGACGAAACACTTGCTGACGAAGGCGGGTCTATTGAACTAACGTCTTCCCCCCGCATGCCCACCCCGACCACCGCACCCAAAACCCGGCGCCCCGGCCGCCGCTGGATCTGGCCGCGGTGGTCGCGGGACGAAGACACGCGGTCCGTCCAGATCGGGGTGGTGGCGACCCTGCTGGTGCACCTGCTGCTGCTGCTCACGCTGCCCTATCTGCTGCGTCGCACGGCGGACACCGTGGCGGTGAAGCCGGCCGACAAGACCTTCAACATTGAATTGGCTCCGGAGGAACCGGAGACGCCGCTGGCTCAACCCAAGCCGCCGGCGAAGCCATTCAAGTTCGTCGAGGTGAACCCGGATGCTCCGGACAACCCTCCGGACCAGGCGGAGAACTTCGGCGCGCAGAACCAACAGGTGGCGCAGGAGAAACCGACGCCGGACGGCAAGAGCGACGCGCCAGCACTGGACGGCGACAAGGAGAAGCAAAGCACGGCGATCGTGTCCGGTCGCCTGCAGCCCCCGGAGCCTCCCTCGCGCCTCGCGCAGCCGGAACCGACGCCCGTGGCGCCTCCTGAGGTGGAGCCCGCGCCCAGCCAGAAAGTCGCCCAGACACCGGTCCCGGGATTCGAGAAGCTGGAGGGAGACGACCCTGATTCGATCGGCAGCACTGTCGCGAAGATTCCGCCCCCTGCCACCCAGCGCGGCCCTGAGGAGGTGGAGGGAAGCCCCGACGTCCGCGAAGTGGTGGCCTTCAACGGACAGGTCGTGCGCATCGACCCCCGTCGTCCGCAGGACCGGGAGCGGGTGGCCCAGCGCAACGCCCGACCGGCCTTCCTGCGGGACAATCAGCTGGGCACGCAGAACATCGGTCCAGTGGCCTACAACGCCAAGTGGAGCGAGTACGGCTCCTATCTGCAGAAGCTGATTGAGACGGTGCAGATCCAGTGGGAGCGGCTCATCGTGCAGAGCTCGGTGTATCCGCCGCCGGGCACGATTGTCCGGGTGACCTTCATCATCAATGACAAGGGCGAGATCACGGACATCGCCCCGGGAGATGGGGAAGCCCCGTTGCAGGCCAAGCGGGCGTGTGTGAGCGCCATCACGGCGCGGGCTCCCTATGGCAAGTGGAGTGACGACATGGTGGCGGTGCTGGGTCATGAACAAGAGATGACCTTCACCTTCTACTACAGTCCGTGAAGCGGGCCGAAGAAAGTGCCGCGGGTGGTTGGCCGCTGGGGCCGGGCGTTGAATTCCTCACGGCGGACGCGAATGGACTGGTGGCGCTCGCGAAGCCGGAAGGCGTGCTGTCGCACCCGAACCGGCCGGGGGAGGAGGAGCGGTCGCTTCTGAACGCGCCCTATCGGCTCGATGGCGAGTACTTCGAGTGGCGTTCCGCGCCGGAGGCGGCGCCGCGGCGCGCCTACCTGCTGAACCGGCTCGATTCCGGCACATCGGGGGTGATCCTTCTGGCGCGCTCGGAGGAACTGGCGGGAGCGTTGCGTGAGCACTTCCGCCACCAGCGCGTGGCGAAACACTATGCCGCGCTGGTCTTCGGTGCTCCGACGCCGCCGGTGCAGGTCTGGCGGGACCGCCTCGCGGTGCGGAAGGAGGGCGGCGTGGTGCGCACGGAGACGGCGGGCAACATCCCGGCCGAGGCGAAGGTGCGCGTGCTCAAGGTGTCCGCGGGGGATCCGCCGCTGGCGTTGATCGAGCTCGAGCCCCGGACCGGTCGAAGTCATCAACTGCGTGTCCAATGCGCCAGTCGCCACCTCCCGATCGTCGGCGATGCGACTTACGGCAACTTCCGGCTCAACCGCGACTTCACCCGCGCCTCCGGGGAGCGCCGCCTCTTCCTGCACTCCGCCGAAACCACCTTTGAGTACGCGTGGAAAGGACGTCGACACCGCTTCACCGCGCGCGCCCCGCTGCCCGCGAGCTTTGCGCGGGCGTTGCGGGGTTGAGCGTGGTCCGCTTCTGGTTGGCCTCGGGTCGCACCCGCCTGCCCGCGGGTCGCAACGGCGAACGCGGCGGGGCGAGGCGGGGAGGCGGCCTAGAACCGGTACGTGAAGGACACCGAGTACCGACTCGGCTCGCCGGGTAGGATGATCGCATTCGCGGCGAACGGGTCGTAGGGGTGGAAGTAGCGTTCGTCGAACAGGTTCCTGCCGGTCAGCGCGACCTCCCAAGTGGGCCGGGCGTAGAAAATGCTCGCATTCCAGAGGGTGAAGGCGGGCAGCTTGAGCGTCTTGTCGGGGTTACCCCAGACCGAGGCGGTATAGTTCGGCCCTCCACTGATGCCGAAGCCGTTGGCAAAACGATATTTGGCAAAGAGGCCGCCCGTAACGTCGGGGATCCCGGCACGCGCTCCCCCGGGATTTGCGCGACCACCGAAGTCGGCGGTGAAGATTCCGGCGTACCGCACGAGCTGTTGCGCCGTCAGGGGCACAAAGCCGCCGGGGATCGTCGGGGTTCGGAAATGGTGCTCCTGATGCGCGAGGTTGGCCGTGAGCGTGAATTCCGGGGACACCTCATAGGTCGCCTCGAGTTCCAAGCCTCGACCGCGCTGTGGGACCACCGCCCCGCCGCGCTGGTCGAAGTTAACCAACTCCTGGTAGAAGACGCTCACTCCGGCAAAGAGTTTGTTGTCCAGCGCCGAGGTCTTCACGCCCCACTCGGCCAGCGTGCTCTCCTGAAAGTTCGTGTCGCCTCGGTCGACCGAGCCGGAAACGTAGAAGCCTTGAAACGACGTCCCCTGCTGCACCGTTGCGTAGGTCGTGACCGTCGGCGAGAGCCGGAGTACCGGGCTGACGCTGAAGTTCGTGTACGAAATTCCTCCGCCGGGCCGCGGGCCGCTGTTGAACTCGGCGCCGAGGTCGCGTGGCACGGCGCGGGACCACGAGGAGTTGTCCCATCGCGCCGACAGGATGACCGAAAGCGAGTCCGAGACTTTGATCTCCGGGGTCACGAAGACACCCACGGTGAGTTGCTTGGACTCCACGCTGCCGAAAGGATCCCAGTAGTTCTTGCCGAGGCTGTCGCGCTGACCGCCCGAGAGGAGGCGATCGTTGGCGGTCGGCGCCACCGAAAGGTCACGGCGGTTGAAGGGCTCGACCGTGAACTCGGTTTTCGCAAGCGAGTCCTCGTACCGTGCAGACACGCCATAGGCGAGATTGATGCCCTTCAGCGCGTCGATGCGCTGTTCGACGAGGACCTTGTTCTCAATGGTCGTGTTGTCACCCAGTTCGCCGTATCCGTAGGTGGAGACCTTTTCGCGGGAGTAGGCGTCGACGAAAAACTTGTTGGTCAGCTTCAAGCGTAGCGAGGGCGCGAAGACCGTGTCGAAGAAGTAAAGAAAGGTGTCCGCGTCCGCGAAGTCGGTGGCATCGGTGAGAATCCGCCGCGAGTCGAGCTTCACCGTGCGGGCGGTCGGGTTGTTGATGGAGCCGAGGTAGCTGAACAGAGCGACGGCGTCGGGTCGCGAGGCGATGAGTGCGGGGCGGAAGCCCGAATTGGCGAAGCCCTGCTGGGCGAGGAACGACCCGTCGAAGTTGCCCCGCGTACCGCCGAAGGGCGTGGCGGTCTCCAGCGCGGCTCGATTGACGAATCCCGGAGAAGTGTTGGCGAAGGTGAAGGTGCGGCCGCTCGGCAGCGCAATGGTGACGCTCGGGCCGGTCAGGCTGTTCACCGGGGATCCGACGAGGTAGTTGCCGTTGTCGATCAGGTCCTGCGTCACCCGGTTCCATCCCGGATTCTCGTTTGAGCGGTGCCGGTAGAACTCGCCTCCGGTGAAGATCGACACGTTCTTGGAGACCTTTGCCTTGAACGAGGCGTAGACGGAGACGTAGTCGTTCTTGATTCCGTCGTAGAACGACTCGGCGTCCTGGACGGTGAGAGAAACGCGAAAGGCGGCCGGCTTTCCGAAGGCGAGCAGCGGTCCGCCGGCGTCGAACTGGCCGTTGAGCTCGCTGTGCTCACCCACGGTCAGTTTGAGGGATCCGCGGCGTTTGTCGTAGTAGGGCGATTTCGGCAGGAAATTGACGAAGCCTCCGGGGCTGGCGGCGCTGTAGGTTCCCGGTGCCGGCCCGCGCACGTAGTCCATCGACTCAAGGGACCCGAAGGAGGTCGGATAGCCGTTGCGGTTCCAGACCCGTTGCATGCCGTTGAAGTACACGCTGGAGAACAGGCCACGCGTCGTCGGGATGCCGGGCATTCCGTAGAAGTTTATCACCGTGCTCCCTGGAACCAGGGTGGCGAGGTCGTAGACGTTGGACAGCCCGCGCTGGGCGATGGCTTCGGGCGTGATCACCGTGATCGACCGCGGCGTCTCCAACAGGCTGCGTTCGAATCCGTACAGGGAGTCGACCGGCCGCGAGTTCGGCAGGAGCGTGGTGGAGCTCTCCACGGCGGACTCGGAGGCGATGAATTTCTCGAGCTCGGTAACGGGCTCGGAGGCGGTCTGCGCGGGCGAAGCGGAAGCGAGCGCGGCGAGGAGAATGCCGGCGGCGGCCGATCGGAGGGTGCTGGTGGGACGATGGTTCATGGCTGGTTGGGTGTCGCTCACGGAGCACCGGGCGTGCCATCGCTCTGGATCGGCCGCAGCATGCGAAGCATTCATCCGAGGCCGCGGTTCGGCCACGAATCGACGACATGTCGGCGAGGGGGCGACGCGCGGCAGGCAGGAGGTCGATGTTCACCGCCTGTTCGAGGGGAGGCGGCCGCGCGGGCAGTCGGCGGCAGCGGGCGGGAGAGAAGGGTCACCCGACGGTTCACCCGCCCGGTCTCCGCCGAAGGCACGTGCTGCGGCGGGGATACGACGAGACCGGCTTGGTCGACGTCCCCGCCCGGCTCCATCCCCTCGGCGCGGAACCGGATCGGTTCGTCGCGCGGTCGGGGATACGGCGGACCGGCCGGGAGGGCGGTCGGGCAAGCACCGAACGCGCCTAGGCGCGCCGGCCCTTGAAGGTCAACTCGGCCACGCCGCTCTTGTCGAGCTGACCGATGCCGAGCGCGACCATCCGCTCGAACTGGAGCTTGGTGGCGGCGGAGAGGGGAAGGTTGAGCCCCGCCTCGACGCCCATGGTCCAGGCGATGCCGGAATCCTTGGCCGCGTGCGCGCCGGAGAAGTAACAATCGTGGGCACGGTTCTGCATATCCTCGCCGTCGGTTTTCAGGACCTGCGAATTGGCGCCGGTTTGGGCGAACACCTCGCGCAGCATATCGAGATCGAGGCCCAGCGCCTGCCCGAGCCCGAGCCCCTCGGCGAGGGCGGCCGTGTTGATGTTCATCACCATGTTGACCAGCGCCTTGACCTGCGCGGCCTGACCGGCGACGCCGATGTAGCGCGGAGTGTGGGACAGCTTTTGCAGCACGGGAAGGACGCGATCATAGTCGGCGCGATCGCCGCCGCACATCAGGTACAGGGTGCCGGCGCGGGCCTGGGGGATGGAGGAGGCCATGCAGCCCTCCAGGGCGTCGGCACCGGCGGCGCGGGCCCGCCGGGCAGTCTCGACCTGGGTCTTGGGTGAAAGCGTCGCGCAGTTGATGAACGTCCGTCCCTTGGCGCCGACCAGCAGCGAGTCACCGGACTCGGCGAAGACGGCCAGTTGGGCGGCGTCGTCCGTCACGACCGTGATGACGACATCGGCGGCGGCGGTGACCTCCGCGAGCGTCGCCGGGGCGCGGCATCCCAACTCCTGGGCCAGCGCGTGCGCGGTAGGGGCGTGGACGTCGTAGACGGCAGTGACGGGGAAGCCGCACTCATGCAGGCGGCGGGCCATGTTGGCGCCCATGCGGCCAACTCCGACGAAGGCGATTTTGTCAGGCATTGGGGGAGGATTTGGATTGGAGGACTTCTTCGAGACTTGCCCGCTCGTTGCGCGGGGCGAAGAAAGGATTGTGGCGCTTCTCCTGGCTCACCGTGGTGAGCGGGCCATGGCCCGGCGCGAGCACCGTGTCCTTCGGCAGCGTCAGGATCTTGCTCGAGGTATTCTGGTACTGCTGTCCGAACGCCGTGGCGCTGCCGCCCATCGAGCCGGCAAACAGGCTGTCGCCCACGATGGCGAGGGGCCAGCTCAGGCCGGTGACGTAGAACGTGGTCATTCCCGGGGAGTGGCCGCTGGTCTCGATCGTCTTGATCGCGATTTCCCCAATGTGGAAGTAGGCCCCCTCGGCGAACGGGCGGAAGCCAGGGCGAGGCAGGGGCTCGCGGGGGTGGGTCCAGACCTCGGCCCCGGTCGCCGCAACGAGCGGCTCGAGGGCCGCGATATGGTCGTCGTGCGCGTGGGTGATGAAGACGTAGTGGACCTTGAGCTTCTCGGCCCGGATGAAGTGCAGCAGTTCGTCGCAGGACGCGCCGGTGTCGAAGACGGCGGCGACGCGGGTCTTCGAATCCCAGACGAGGTAGTTGTTCACTCGCATGTCGCCGCAGTCCGTGTTGAACATCGCGAACCCGCGGGGGAAGTTGGGTTGCTTGGGGTACCATGCGTTGCGCGCGAGGTCCTCCAAGGGGTTGGGAGCGAGCCGGAGGTGACGGGCGACGCGGCGGATGACGGCGATGTTCACCTTGCCCGCCTTGACGGCGGCGAGGTCCTCGGCCGAGACGCCGGCACGCGTGGCGAGGTCTGCGTCGGACAGGTGCAGGCCGCGCTGCGACTTGTTGATGATGTCGGCGAAGCTGTCTTCGATCGCAATCTTGCCCATGAGGAGAGTTACGCAATGAGAGGCTTAACTTTAAGCAAGCCTAGTGTTGCCCCGGCGCATCCCGGCGGGCAGGTCTTCGGGATGAGCACATCCTCGTATCTACACTCGCTCTTCAGCCTGGAGGGCAAGGTCGCGGTCGTCATCGGCGGCACGGGTGAGCTGTGCGGCGCGATGGCCGGCGGCCTGGCGGCGGCGGGGGCGGAGGTGGTGCTGGTGGGGCGCAACCCGGACAAGGCGAAGGCCCGGCTCGACGCGATTGCCCAGGCGGGCGGGCGCGGCTATTTTGCAGCGGCGGAGGCCAGCAGTCGACCGGAACTCCAGTGCCTGCTCGCGGACGTGCTCGCTCGCTCCGGTCGGGTGGATATCGTCGTCAACGGGGCCGGAACGAATTCGGCCACACCGTTTCTGGATATTTCCGACGACGAATTCGACCGGATCATCGCCGTCAACGTCCGCAGCGTCTTCCTCGGCTGCCAGATCTTCGGGCGCCATCTGGTGGAGCAGGGCCAGGGGGGCTCGATCATCAATCTCGGCTCGATGTCCGGTCTCGTGCCGCTGTCGCGCGTCTTCACCTATTCGGCGACCAAGGCCGCGGTGCACAACTTGTCGAAGAACCTCGCCCGGGAGTGGGCGCCGAAGTCCGTCCGGGTGAACACGCTTGTCCCCGGCTTCTTTCCCGCCGAGCAGAATCGAAAGATTCTCTCGCCCGACCGCGTCGCCAGCATTCTCGGCCACACGCCGATGAAGCGTTTTGGCGAGGCCCGTGAGTTGATCGGCGCCACGCTGCTGCTCGCCAGCGCGAACGCCGGCGCCTTCATCACGGGAGCGGAGATCGTCGTGGACGGCGGCTACCACGCAATGTCGATCTAGCAGTGCGCGGCACGGCGCCGTGCCGCTCCGCGCTCCCGGCGAACCGTCCGGCTCCGGGCGGTCGCGCTGCAGTGACCGCAAGGCGAGCGCGCCCCGCTTCGCGAAACGGAGCCCGGCTCCGCCGAGCCCGCCGCTGCACCAACCGAGGTGCTTATAAGCGATTCTTTATAGTCCGAACCGCCCCGGAAAAGTACCTTGCGATCCGACTAATGCTCGGGTTTTATAATAAGCATTATGGGCATCAGTGATAAATTAAGGGATCTGGAAAAGCGCAAGGCCGAGCTGGTCGCGCGCGAGAAGGAGCTGTCGGCGGAGCGCTCCGCCGCGCTGCGTCGGCTGCCGGCCGACTTCGGGTACGGTTCGCTCGCGGAGTTCATGAGCGCGCTGCGGAAGGCCCATCGCGGTGCTCCGAAGCGGGCCGACGCCGCCAAACGTACGGGTCGTCGCCGCCGGGCGAAAATCACCGAGGAGATTCGGAACGCCGTGAAGAAATTGGTGCAGGAGAAGAAAACCGGCTCCGCGATCGCCAAGGAATTGCAGATTTCCCTCCCGACGGTGCAGAACATCAAGAAGAAGTTCGGTCTCGTCCGGCCGCGGGCAAAAGCGGCCAGCTAGGCGGGTTCATCCCTTCGTTCGTCCGGTGACGCGGGGCGAGTCTCCTCCCGCGCCGCCCAAGGATTCATCGCTTGCGGCTGTCCGCAGGCGTCACTCCGTCATCCGGTCGGCGCGGTGCATGCCGAGCCGGCCGCGCTGCTTGGTGGGGGGCGTCAGTAGCGGGCGAGGGTGGGGTCGATGCTCTCGGCCCACGCGTGAATGCCGCCCGCAACGTTGCACACCCGGGCGATTCCCCGTGCGCGCAGGTACTCCGTGACGCGGAGGCTGCGACCGCCGTGATGGCAGTGGATGAGGAGCAATTGATCTCTCGGCAGCGAATCCACGTGGGCGGGAATCTGCTGCATCGGGATCAGTCGCGCCCCGGCGAGGCGGCAAATCTCCGCTTCGTGGGGTTCGCGGACGTCGATCAGGCAGACGGAGGAACCGTGCTCGCGGACCAGACGCGCGGCGTCGTGGACTGCGATTTCCAGAGGAGGAGAGGGATCGGAGGGGAGGGTTATGGGAAAGGCGGAGGGCGCAGTCGCGCGTTCGGAGCCGAGTCTGCAGGCGTCGGCGTAATCCGGCGACTCCAGCGCGCGTGGGTGGACGCGGTTGCACTCGGGGCACGCGGGGTCGCGGGTCAGCCGGACGCAGCGGGTGCGGGCCGTACTCGCATCAAAGGTCAGGTAACGGCCGAGCAGCGACTCGCCGAAGCCGACGATCAGTTTCAGGGCTTCGAGGGCCTGGAGGCTGCCGATGACTCCGCACGTGGCTCCCAAGACCCCCGCTTCGCCACAGCCCGGCACCGCGCCCGCCGCGGGGGGGCGCGGAAACAGGCACCGATAGCAGGGGCCGCCCAGGTGGGGCGCGAAGACGGCGACCGAGCCTTCAAACTGGAACACGCTCCCGTGGACGAGCGGACGCCGCGTCCGCACCGCGGCATCGTTGTTCAGGTAGCGGGCGGGGAACGAGTCGGTCGCATCGACGATCACGTCGTACTGACTGAACAGCCCGATCGCATTCGCCGGGTTCACTCCCCCTTCGTGGGCCAGGAGGTTCACGGCGGGATTGACCTCGCGCAGGCGGGCGAGGGCGGAGGTCACCTTGGACTCGCCGACCCGCGCATCGGTGTGGAGGAGCTGTCGGTGGAGGTTGTGGGTGGCGACGCGGTCGAAGTCGGCGATCCCGAGGGTGCCGACCCCGGCGGCGGCGAGGTAGAGTGCGGTCGGACTGCCGAGACCGCCGGCGCCGACCACGAGCACCTTGGACTCCTTGAGCCGCTGCTGGCCCGCCGGGCCGATTTCCGGGAGGAGGAGTTGCCGGCTGTAGCGGCTGAGTTCGGCGGGTGAGAGCGGAGCCATGAAACTGGGCGTTCGTCCCAAAAGGTCAGGTTGGGAAGGGGGTGCAAATGGAAATTGCGCGCGTCTGCGCCGCCGGTTGATGTTGGGCCATGCCGCAGTCGTTCGTGGTCATCATCGCGGGAGGGCGTGGGGAGCGCTTCTGGCCCCTGAGCCGCCGGGCGCGTCCGAAGCATCTTCTGGATGTGGTGGGCTCCGGCACCTTGCTTGCGCAGACGCTGCGCCGGGTGGCGCGGGTGGTACCGCCGGCGAATACATTGATCATCACGGGTGCCGAGCAGGAGCGGGCGCTCCGGGCGGCCTGTCCGGGCCTCCCGGCGCAGAACATCGTGGTGGAACCGGCGGCCCGCAACACGGGGCCAGCGGTGGCGCTCGCCGGTGCCTTGGTCGCGGCGCGGGACCCGCAGGGCACCTTCGCGGTGCTGCCGGCGGATCATGTCGTGAACGACGTGTCGGCGTACCGGCGGGATCTCGAGGCGGCGTTCGCCGTGGCGGCGGCCAAGGACGTTCTCGTCACGCTCGGAATCCGGCCGACGAGTCCGGTCACGGGCTTTGGCTACATCCGGCGTCGTGACCGCTCCGTCCGCGCGGGCGGCCGCCGCTTCTTCCGCATCGATCGCTTTGTGGAGAAGCCGCCCCTCGCGGTGGCGCGCCGCTATGTCGCCGCTGGCGATTATCTCTGGAATGCAGGCATGTTCGTCTGGCGCGTGGATCATCTGGACGCCGCGCTGCACACGCACGCGCCGGAACTCCGGGCGGCGTTCGTGCCAGTGCGCGCCGCCTTGGCGGCGGGGACGGAGCGAGGCGTGAAGGCGGCCTTGCGCGCCGCCTACCGCCGCGTGGAGCGTATCTCAATCGACCATGCCCTGCTCGAGAAAGCCACCAACGGCGTGGTTCTTCCCGCCACCTTTGATTGGGATGATGCCGGTTCGTGGGCGGCGATGGGGCGGCATCTGCCCGCCGATCCGGCCGGGAACCGGGTGTCCGGTGACGGCGTGGTGATCGACGGGGCGGGCAACGTGATCGTTTCCCCGCCTGGCCACGTCGTGGCCCTGCTCGGGATGAGCGATTGCGTGGTCGTGCAGACGCCTGACGCAACGCTTGTCATGCCTCGCGGTCGGGCCGAGGACGTGCGGAGTGTGGTGGCGCACGTTGAGCGCCTGCCCGCCGGCCGCCGTTGGCTCTGACGAGGCCTCGACGCGAAGGAACGGACGCATGCGTTGCCTCGGCATCGATCATGGGACGAAGCGGATTGGCCTCAGCTTTGGCGACGAACTCGGAGTCGCGACCCCGCTTCCCGCCCTGCATGAGTCCGACGAAGCGACGGTGATTGCGTCACTCGGGACCCTCATCGCGCAAAGGCGCATCACCGAGCTGGTGGTCGGCTGGCCGCTGAACATGGATGACACGGTCGGCCCCAAGGCGAAGGAGGCGGAACGCTTCGCCGAGTTGCTCAGCCGCCGCTTCGGGCTCCCGGTTCACCTCGTCGACGAGCGCCTGACCTCGGCGGAGGCGGAGTCGACCATCCCGAAGCAGCGCCGGCGCGATCTCCGGGCGAGCGGCATCGTCGATTCGCGCGCGGCCACCCTCATCCTGCAGGACTTCCTCGATCAGCGGATTCCCCCGCCGACGCCCCTCGACCCCTGAAGCGGTCGCGATCCGGCCCGGGAAGGCGCTCGACCGCGGGCCTTCGAATCGCTAGCCCGGGGAACGTGCAACGCGCTGCTCCGACTCCCTCCGTGCCGCCCGCATCCGTGACCCGCTGGAAGGTGGTGTGTGCGTATGATGGGACGGCGTTTGCGGGCTGGCAGAGCCAGCCGGGCGGGGTGGGGATTCAGGATGTGATTGAGCGCCGTCTCGCCGCGATTGCCAAAGCACCGGTGCGGATCCACGCGAGCGGACGCACCGATGCGGGCGTGCATGCCCGCGGCCAAGTGTTTCACTTCGACCTCGCGTGGCGGCACGGCGCGGATCGCCTCCTTGCGGCCCTCCGCGTCGGCTTGCCGCCGACCCTCCTGATCAAATCGATCCGGTTGGTCTCCGGCGACTTTCACGCCCGCTTCACCGCGATCGGGAAGCGGTATGAGTACCGCTTGTTTCTGGGACATCCGGATCCCTTCATTCGACCCTTCGTCTGGGCCTTGGATCGACCGACCCAGCCGGACCTCGCGGCGATGCGCCGGGCGGCGAAGATTCTCCGCGGGCGTCACGACTTCGCGGCGTTCTCGGCGTTTACGGGGGAGGAGCGCGAGGACACCGTGCGCAGCCTGCGGCGCCTCGACATTGTGCGCCGGGGCCGGGGAGTCACGATTGTCGCCGAGGCGGACGGATTCCTTTACAAGATGGTGCGGAGTCTCGTCGGCGCGCTGGTGGCGGTGGGCTATGGCAAACTGACGCCGGAGGATCTGGGGCGATTCCTCGCCGCCGCGCGGCGGACGCCGGCGGTGGAAACGGCGCCGCCGCAGGGCCTGTTCCTCGTCCGAGTGGATTATCCGCGGGGGCGCGGAGCGCGGGCCTCCCTCAGCCGGTCGAGCCGTGCCGACGGCTGAGAACGATCCCGGCGCCGTCCCGGCGACTCCCGCGCGCGGCGAACCGGGCTCGGTGAGCGAAACACCCGGCGATCCCGGCGCGACCGCCGCCGGCGTGCCTATCGCCGCGGTGCCGACCCCAGGGGCGGTCGGCGGACCGATGCGCGGGTTGAAAGGCGTGACCGCGGCGGCGCGAACGATGCTGGGCGGCCTCGCGGAGGCCCTGTTCCCGCGGGTGTGCGTGGACTGCCGTGGTCCGGTGGAGGACGACACCCCGTTCCGGCATCTCTGCGGAGCGTGTGAACGGGGGTTCCCGTGGATCCGACGACCGGCCTGCGGCGTCTGTGGTCACCCCTTCTTCGGGGTGGTGGAGGGAGAACGGACCTGCCCGCACTGCGCACGCTTGGATCCATGCTTCGGGGCCGGGGCGTCGGCGGTTCTGCTGCGCGGTGCAGCGCGAGCCCTCGTGATCGAGCTCAAGTACCACGGCGGCCGCCAGGTCCTCGAAGACATGGCCTCCGTGCTTCGAGCTAGTTGGCATGTCATTGATCATGTGCGTGATGCGACCCTCGTACCGGTGCCCCTCCACCCCCGAAAGCAGCGCGAGCGAGGCTTCAATCAAAGCCACCTGATCGCGACGGTTCTGGCCCGCGAAGCGGGCGGTGCGACGTGCGTGCGCAGCCTCCTGCGGCGGACGGTGGACACCGTAACGCAAACGGCCTTCGATCGGGAGCGGCGGCGGGAGAACCTCAAAAATGCCTTTGCACTCGTTTCCGGGGCGACCATCGTTCCCCGGACACGTTACGTGCTTGTCGATGATGTCTTCACCACGGGTTCCACGCTCAACAGTTGTGCGGTTGCACTGCGCGACGCAGGGGCGTTGAAGCTGGACGTCGTGACGTTTGGCCACGGTTGAGTTCAAGTCCGTTTCCGGATCGCCTGCTTTCCCCAGTATGTCGCTCTTCAGCAAGCCGAAGTACTCCACGGTGGTGGTGAAGAAGAAGGACATCCCGAAAGGGCTGTGGACCAAGTGTCCGCTCTCGGGAGAGATCGTCTTCAACAAGGAGCTTGAGTCCAACCAGATGGTGGTGTCCAAGAGCGGCTACCACTTCCCCATCGGGGCAAGGCAGCGGATCGAGGCCCTCTTCGACCCGGAGACGTTCGTGGAGTCGGATGCGGATGTCATTTCGGCCGATCCGCTTGGGTTCGTGGACTCGCAGGCCTATCCGGACCGGATCCGGAAGTACGAGAAGGAGAGCGGGCTGAAGGAGGCCGTCGTCTGTGGCTTGGGTTCGATTGAAGGCATCCGCGTCTCGGTGGCGGTGATGGATTTCCGGTTTTGCGGCGGGGCGATGGGTTCTGCCGTCGGGGAAAAGATCACCCGCGCCGTCGAGGCGGCGATCCGCGAGAAAGTTCCCTGCATCATCTTCAGCGCCTCGGGTGGCGCCCGCATGCAGGAAGGCATCTTCTCGCTCATGCAGATGGCGAAAACGAGCGCCGCACTGGGACGCCTCGCTCAGGCCGGGCTTCCCTTCGTCTCGGTCTTGACCCACCCGACGATGGGTGGCGTGACGGCGAGTTTTGCGACGCTGGGCGACGTCAATTTCGCGGAACCGGGGGCCCTGATCGGGTTCGCCGGGGCGCGGGTGATCAAGGAGACCACGAAACAGACGCTGCCCGCTGGTTTCCAGAGTGCCGAGTTCCTTTTGAAGCACGGCCTGATCGACCAAGTTGTCAGCCGCCTTGAGATGCGCTCCCACCTAGCGTCGGTCCTTTCGGCGCTGCACCTGAAGCGGCGTCTGGGTCGCGATGCCGGCTGAAGCCACCGGCGGACGATCGGGACATCGGTTTCAGGGGGAGTGATGGACGCCTTGGCGGACTATCCGGCGGTGCAGGATTACCTCTTTTCGCTGAAGGCGAAGGGGGTGAGCTTCGGCATCGATCGGATGCGGCTGTTCGTGGAGGAACTCGGACACCCCGAGCGCCAGTATCCCGTCATCCACATCGCGGGCACCAACGGCAAAGGCTCCACCGCGGCGATGATGGCTTCGATCCTGAGGGAGTCCGGGAAGCGGACGGGCCTGTACACGTCGCCCCACCTGATCCGGCTGGGTGAGCGCGTGCAGGTTGACGGTGAGCACCTGCAGGAGCGGGAAATCGTCGCCTACACGCGGGAACTCCGGCCGATCGCCGAGGCACTGGGGCGGCGCGGACCGGATCTTCACCCCACGTTTTTTGAGTTCATGACGGCGATGGCCTTCCTGCAGTTCGCGCGAAAGGGCTGCGACGCGGCGGTGATCGAGGTCGGGCTGGGGGGGCGGTTGGACGCCACCAACGTCGTGCAACCTGAAGTCACGGCGATCACCTCGATTGGCTTGGATCATTGCGAGTTGCTCGGGCATACTCCGGCTCTGATCGCGGCGGAGAAGGCCGGAATCGTGAAGCCCGGGCGGCCGGTGGTGATGGGCCGCTTGCCACCGGAGGCCGAGGCGGTGGTGCGGGCGGTGGCCCGGGAGCGCGGTAGCGCGCTCCGCTCGGTCCGCGAGCTGTTCGGGGAGGACCTCGCCGGGTATCCCCACACCAACCTGGAGGGGGACTACCAGCGCTGGAATGCCGCCACCGCCACGTTGCTGGCCCGGGAGTTGCCGGCCTCGTGGGGAGTCACGGAGGACGCGGTGCGGCGGGGCCTGAGCCGGGTCCAGTGGCCGGGGCGATGGCAGCGGGTCACGCTCGGCAGCCGTCGGCTGATTCTGGACGCTTCGCACAACCCGGAGGGCGCGGAGGTGCTGGAGACCAACCTCCGTCGTTTGGTCGAGGAGGAGGGGAAGCGCCCGGTGGTGGTCACCGGCGCCCTCGGCGTCGCCCGCGCGAGCGCCCTTCTGCGGACCGTCGCGGAGTTCGCCGCCGAGATCCATCTGGTGGTCCCCCAGCAGGCCCGGGCCTGCAGCTTCGCCGAGTTGGAGTCGCTGATCCCGCCGGGCTATGCGGGGGGAGTTTTCCGGCGCGACCTGGCCTCGCTCTTTCCGGATCCCGAGACCTGCCGGGCCGGACGCGGCGACGAGGTGGTCGTGGTCACCGGTTCGATCTACCTCCTCGGCGAAGTCATGACGCGGATCAGCCCGGGCCGCGGGCCTGGGGAAGGGCGACTTCAGGATTTCTGAGGTCGCGATCCCGCGGGACGCTCAGCGCATCCCGAGGAGATCGGCGGTCGCCGGTACGTCCTTGATGATCTGCGACGGATTGGGACCGACTCCGAGGTAGCGGAGGTTGGGAAGAGCATTCGGTCTGGGTGACGCACTGCTGCCAACGGCCACCTCGACGATGGAGCGCATCATGGCGGCGACGTAGGTTTGTGCATTCCGCGGCAGGTCACCGAACTGCCGGACCTGGGAGATGTCGGTGGTCCAGCCGGGGTGGCGGGTGTAGACGGGACGAAGGGTTCGGCGGACCGCCTCGTTTCGCGGCACATGGTGGTAGCGTCGGCCGGCGGCGTCCTCGTAGGCGACGGCGATCAGAAGATCGCCGTTCCAAGCCCCGCGATGGGTCAGGGCGTCGGCCTTGTTGATCATCAGGTCCTGGAAACCCCCGTAGCGGAGGGCGTCGCCTTTTTCGACCGCATCGAACCATCCGACCATCCGCTGGCGGCCGGTGCTGGTGCCGAACTCGAGTTTTTGGAGGATCTCGGACAGCGGGTGCTGTGGATCCATCTGGGTCAGGAACGTGTGCGTGCCGACCTTGGTGTCGTAGGCCTTGGCGACGCCAAAGGTGTGGATGGCCTGGACCGGGATGCCGGCGCTTTCGAAGAACTCGGGCGTGTAAGTATGGGACGCCGTGACGTTCGGCGAGAAGCCATGTCGCTTGTCGAGCCAGTAGGCCTGTCCGAACTCCCCGATGACGGAGCGGCCGGCGGCCGTCTCCGACAGAATGAGTTCCCGCACCTCGCCGATGCTGCGACGCAGGGCCTGACCGGCATCCCAGTAGGTGGCGACCAGCGCATCGAGGTTGAGGCTGAACGGTTCGGAGCCTTGGAAACGGGTGAAGTCGAATTCCTCCTTCGGAAAGACCCCGTCGGCGACCGGCTCGGCGTTGGCGCGCAGCTCCGCGGCGGTCAGCCGGCTGAAAAACTCGGCGAAACGCCCGGGCGAAACCCGGCAGACGTTTTCGATCGTCCGCAGGGCGCGGTCCGCGCGCTGGGTGACCTTCCGGGCGAAGTCATCGCGCGAGCCGAGGAAGTCGGCGTACGTGATCTGCCATTGGCCGACCTCGTCCTGGTAGGCCGGGGTGATGCCGCGCCCGGTGGAGCCGCGTGGTTCCTCGGCGAGCACGTGCACGCGGTAGTCCTCCCATGCCAGATCGAGCAGGCGGTGCGTGAGGTCGGAGACCAGCGTGCGCTCGTCCACGAGGAGGCGGCCGTAGACCTCGAACCCGCGGGCTTCGAGCGGACGGGCCTCCCAGTGGATCTTTCGCGGATCGGCGACCACGCCGCTGCCGATGGCGAGATGGCGGATGGCGCGCTCGACCAAGCCCGAGGGCAAGAGGTTGAGCTTGATGCCCGCCGCGGTGTGGCCGGAGTTGGCCCCGCCGTTGACCTTCAGCACGACGCTGACGGGATGGGCGGACGACGCGAGTTCGTGGGCAATCTCCGGGATCAAACGCCCCTTGCCCTCGTCTCCGAGGGAAATGCCGACATCGGCGATAAGCTGGCTGGAGAAGGGAAGGAGCGACATGGTTCCGGGAAGGCAACCGAGGCGAACCCCCTGTTGCCCGCACTTTCAAGCCGTTCCCGGCCCTCCAGCGCAAACGAAAAAACCATCGCCCCGGAGTTGCCTCCGGGAGCCTGACGCCGGCTTCGTCCCCAACCGGGTGAATAACCTCGGTCGGTACCTCAGCAGGACGACGGTTCAGCCCTTGGACTGCGTCTTGATCTCGACCACGTCATGCGGGGCCGCTTCCCGCTGGCCAGCGGGACTGACGCGGACGAAGCGCGCGCGCTGGCGCAGGTCGACCAGCGTCCGAGCGCCGAGGTAGCCCATGCCGCTTTGCAAACCCCCAATCAGGGTAGAGAGGACGTCGTTGGCGGACCCGGAAACCTCCTTGAGAGCCTCGATCCCCTCCGCCGTCAGCTTCCGGGTGGAGTCCGTCTTGTCGTGGCCGTAACGGGCGGCGCTCCCCGCCTTCATCGCCGAGAGTGACCCCATCCCCCGGTACTGCTTGTAGAGCTTGCCGTTGATTTCCATGATCTCGCCCGGAGCCTCGCGGCAACCGGCGAGCAGCCCGCCAAGGATCACGGCGTCCGCCAAGGTCAGCGCCTTGACGATGTCGCCGCTCTTGGTGATGCCTCCGTCAGCGATCACCCGGACGCCGGCGGCCGCGGCCTCGCGGCTGGCGACGTAGAGGGCGGTGAGTTGAGGGATGCCGACCCCGGCGACGATTCGGGTGGTGCAGATGGAGCCGGGACCCTGCCCGACCTTGATGGCGCTGGCGCCGCACTCGGCGAGGTAGCGCACTCCGTCCCCGCTGGTCACGTTCCCCGCAATCACTGTGAGCGAGGGAAACTGCTGACGGATCAACCGCGCCATGTCGCCGACCCCGGCGGTGTGGCCGTGGGCCGTGGAGACGGCGACCGCGTCGACCGACTCCCCCACGAGTTGGCTGACGTGCCCGAGGATGCGGTCGCGGTCGAGTGAACCGTCCGCCAGACGAACCGGAGCGATGGCTGCGCCCACGACCAGCCGGAATTCGGCATCGCGTGCCGGCTTGCGTCGCGACTTGGCCTCCGCCGCGATCCGCTCCACGTCGGAGAAGGTGACGAGCCCGCGCAGGCGGTCCGCGTCGTCGACGACCAGCATCTTGTGGATGCCGACGTGCTCCATGAAGAACGCGTCCGCGGCACTGATAGGATCGGGCTTCAGGCTTCGTTCGTGGACCGTCAGGATCTCGCGCCGGGGCACCATGGCCTCGGCGACCTTCTTGGTGCGGTAGCGGTCGCGGACGCTGCTCCCGGAAAGCAGTCCCATGAGCTTGCCCTCGCCATCGATGACCGGGAAGGTGCGGAACTCGTAGCGCCGCTGGTCGATTATCGCGAGCACATCGCCGACGAGTTGATCGGGCGAGACGGTGATCGGGTCTTGGATCAGTCCGTGAATGTGACGCTTCACCCGGGCCACCTCCTTCACCTGCTCCCGGGCGGACATGTTGTAATGAATGATCCCCAAGCCGCCGTTCAGGGCCATGGTGATCGCCATCTTCGACTCCGTGACCGTGTCCATGTCGGACGAGATGATCGGAATCGGCAGTCGCAGCGCCTCGGAGAGAGTGGTCGACGGATCGGCGTCCTTGGGAAGGATTTCCGAGAACAGCGTCGCGAGGGAGACGTCATCGAACGTCAGCGACGTCGGCCAGTTGGCGCGGAAGAACTCGTCGGCCCCCAGATAAAAGTCGCGATCGGTCGGCGAACGGAGAGGGGATTCGTGGGCAACCGGATTCATGGTTGCCATGAAGGAGGTAAAGGTGGTGGGCCGAAGCGCAAACGGAATCGCGACCCGGAGCCGCAATCAAGGGGTGCCCGCGGGTTGGCGGAGGGTCCAGAGCATGTAGAGTCCCACGCCGACGCAGATTCCGGCGTCGGCCACATTGAAGGTGGGGTAGATGTAGGAACCGAAGTGCAGGTCGATGAAGTCGACCACGTGACCGTGGAGCAGGCGGTCAACGAAGTTGCCCACGATCCCGCCGCAGAGCAGACCGAATCCGGTTTGCACGGTGACGCTGCGCAGTCCGAGGGTCGCTCGCCAGAGGTAGATGGCGGCGAGGGTCAGCGCGGCGAGGCCGGCGAGGAGCGTGCTCCGACCGCTGAATAGGCTCCACGCCGCACCGGTGTTGCCGACGTGAACGAGGTGGAAGAAGCCGTCGATGACGGTGATGGCACCAGGCGGGCTGTAGGTCCCGTACGGGATCGTGGCGAAGATCCAAGCCTTTGAGGCTTGGTCGAGGAGAAAGACCGAGACCGCGAGGATCCAGAAGCGGCGGTACGCGAGGATTCGCCGGGCCCGGTCAGCCGGGGCGGGCGCGGGCGGGTTGGGACTGGACACTGGGGCGCTCAATCGTCGTCGCTGCCGCCACTGATCGAGGCCCCCTCATCGCCAAGCTCGCCGAACAGGCCGGCGCCGGTGCGGGCGCGGTATCGATTGCGCTCGATTTCCTTCTGGGCCTCGGCCGAGTAGCGGGTGAACGGGACGGCAAGGAGTCGTTCCTTGGCGATGGGCTTCTGGCTGATTTCGCACGTGCCATAGGTGCCTGCCTTGATGCGTTGAATGGCCGCCTCGATCTCGGAGAGGGCTTCCTGCTCGCTGGAGACGAGGCTGAGGGCGAAGTCCCGGTCGAAGGTGTCCGTACCCGCATCGGCCATGTGCTGGCCATAGCTCGAAAGGTCGCCGGCGTCCTCCTTGGAAGAACGCTTCAGAGTGTCCTCGGTGTGCTGGTCGAGCTGGCCGGTGACGTGGTTGCGCAGTTCGATGAGGAGCCGGTAGTAGCGACGGAACTTCTCGGGGATGTCGGCGTCCGTCTTCGCACTGGGAGCGGCGGCCTTTCGCGGATTGAAACCGAGGATGTCCGCGAGGGAGGCGGCCTTCACGTGATTCGGGACCGCCGGCTTCGGGGCCGGACTGCGCGCCGGGACCTTGTCGGTCTTTCCCTTGCTGGTTGCCACCTTGCCCTTGGCCGGGGTCTCGACGCCCTTGGCGGCGGCCGCCTTGGCCAGTTCGCGCACTTCGTCGAGGGAGAAGGCGATTGGCTTGGCCGGCTTCCGGTTGCCGAGGATCTTGCTCCGCAGTGCGTCTCGGGCGCGCCCCTTGTCGCCGCCATCGGCTGACGACTCCGGCTTGGACGCCGGGACCGGCTTTTCGGCGGCGGCCGTCGGCTTGGGCGATGGCGGAAGCGGGGAAACCTTGGCGACCGGGGCCTTGGGGGGTGCCGCGGGCTTGGCCGGCACCGTGGCCTTGGCGGGCGCGGGGGCCTTGGCCGGCGGGCTCGCCTTGGCGGGAGGCGTGGCCTTGGCGGGCGACGGCTTCGGCGGGGGCGCTTTGGCGGCGGGCTTGGGAATCGCGGGACGTGCCTTGTCGGCAGTGGGCTTCTTTTGCACGGAAGAGGAGGACGGCTTCTTGGCAGCGGCGGGCTTGACCGGACGGGCGGGTTTCTTGGAGGCCATGGCGGGGTACTTAGGGATTTTCTAGAGCGCGTCGGCGCAGCGGGGGCAGACGTCGCCGTGCGGGGTGGGGCAAAGCTGGGGAACCCAGCGCCAGCAACGTGGGCAGCGCTGAAGACTGAGTTCCTGGGCGTGACGGACGGTCACCGCGACCTCGCCGTCGCCTTCCCGGCGCGGGGCCACGTCGACGTGGGACACGATGAACAGTTCGGGGAGGAACTCGCCGTGGGCGGCCAGGAGCCGCGCACTTTCGGCGTCTCCGGGCACCATGTGCACCGCGGCGTCGAGCGACTTGCCCAGTTTCCCGCCGGCCCGCAGCGGCTCGATCGCCTCGTTGACGCGGCGGCGGATCTCGAGGAGCCGTGCTAGATCGGCGGCAAGGGCCGGTTGGTGCCAGTCCGCGGGGAGCGAGGGCCAGTCTTGCAGGTGAATGGATGCCTCACGCGGATCGCGGGTGGCCAGCGCCTCCGCGGAGGGGAGGTCCTGATTGAACCGCGCATGGCACCAAGCCTCGTCCGTCGTCAGAGTGAGGATCGGAGCAAGGATCCGAACCAGCGTGTGGAACTGATGGTGGATGGCGGTCTGCGACGACCGGCGGAGCGGGTGGGTCGTGCGGAGCGTGTAGAGTCGATCCTTGAGGATGTCGTGATACACCGCCGACAGGGTGACCGCGCAGAACTGGTTGCAGAGTTGGTACACCCGGTGGAATTCGTAGGCGTCGTAGGCCTGCGTGCACTCGCGTTCCAACGTGAAAAGCTGGTGCAGCGCCCACCGATCGAGTGCATCCATGCGCTCGAAGGGCACGGCGTCACGCCCAACGTCAAAGTCACACAGATTGGAAAGCTGGTACCGGAAGGTGTTGCGGAAAAGCCGGTACGCCTCCGCCGCGTTGTTCAGGATCTTCTCCGAGAGCGTGATGTCCTCGGTGAAGTTCTGCGACGCGATCCAGAGGCGGATGACATCCGCGCCGTACTGGGCGATGAAGTTGTCCGACGTCGGGGGTTTCTCGTACTGGCCGGACTTCGAGATCTTCTTGCCATCCTCGCCGACGATGAAGCCGTGCGTCAGGACCGCCTTGTAGGGCGCGGCGTCGTACGCGATGACCGAGGTCCATAGGGACGATTGGAACCAGCCACGATGTTGATCACTGCCCTCCAAGTAGAGATCCGCCGGCCACTGGGTGTCGCCCTGCTGGCGACGCAGCACCGCGGCGTGCGAGGATCCGGAGTCGATCCAGACATCGAGTGTGTCCCGACCGGCGGTAAGCTCCGCCGCGGGCGGCCAGCCAGGGGGAAGGGGAATGTCGCTGAGGATCTCCGCCGCGGTGCAGTCGTACCACAGGTTGCTTCCCCGCTCCGCGATCTTGGCTGCGACCGCGCGCGCCACGCCGGCATCAAGGTACGGGGTGCGGCGGGAGTCGTAAAACGCCACGATCGGAACCCCCCACGAACGCTGGCGGCTGATGCACCAGTCGGGACGTGCTTCGACGGCGCCACGGATGCGGTTCTCACCCCACGCCGGAATCCACCGCACGCCCGGGAGGGCGTTCAGGGCCACCTGGCGAGGCGACCCCGCCGAGGCCGCACCATCGCGACCGTCGAGGCTCACGAACCACTGGTCGACCGCGCGGAAGATGATTGGAGTCTTGGATCGCCAGCAGTGGGGGTAGCTATGGACGTAGCGCTGGCGCGCGAAGAGGGTCTGGGTCTCCGCAAGGCGCTTCAGCACCGCGATGTTGGCGGGCGAGGTGCGCTTGGCCGCTAAGTCTTCGACCGTCTCCAGCGTGGAGAGGCCGACAAAGTCCGCCGGAATCTGCCCGTCATCCACGTAGCGTCCATCGTCGCCCACCGGGCAGTAGGCCGGAAGGCCGTAGCGCAGGCCGGTCACGTGATCCTCCGCGCCATGCCCCGGAGCTGTGTGCACCGCTCCCGTGCCGCTGTCGGTGGTCACGTAGTCCGCGAGCACCACCAGTGCGGGTCGCGCAATGAAGGGGTGTCGCGCCGCCAGGTGCTCCAGGTCGCGGCCGAGCCGCGTCGCGACCACGCTGGCGGGTGCCTCGATCTTCGCGGCGGCGAGGACTGAGCCGAGAAGCGCCTCGGCCACGACGATGCGTTCGGCACCGAGGTCGGCCACAACGTAGGAAACCTCCGGATGCACCGCGATCGCGAGGTTCGCGGGAAGGGTCCAAGGGGTCGTGGTCCAGATCACCACGGAGAGGGGCTTGTCGGCCGGCAGGGATCGAGTCGTCGCCTCTTCCGCGGGGACCGGGAACCGGACCCAGATGGCGGGTGAGACATGGTCGCGGTACTCGATTTCCGCCTCCGCGAGGGCCGTCTCGAATGGGATCGACCAGTAGACCGGCTTCTTGCTCCGGTACACCAAGCCTCGTTCGACGAAGGCTGCGAAGGTTCGGACAATGTCCGCCTCGAACTCGGGGTCCTTCGTCTTGTACTCGTGCGCCCAATCCGCCAGCACTCCAAGGCGCTTGAACTGCGTCGTCTGACGCTCAATCCAGCTTTCGGAAAAGGCGTCGCAGCGGGCCCGGAGTCCGGACGTCGACACCGTCTCGCCCTTGGCCTGCAACTCACGCGCGACCTTCTGCTCGATCGGCAGTCCATGGCAGTCCCAGCCGGGCACATAGGGCGTCCGGAAGCCACGCAGGTTCTTGTAACGCAGCGTGATGTCCTTCAGCGTCTTGTTCAGCGCGGTGCCGATATGGACGTCCCCGTTCGTGAACGGGGGGCCGTCGTGGAGCACGAAGGCGGGGCGGCCCGCACGGGTCCTTTGGATGGCTCCATACAGGTCTGATTGCTCCCACCACGAGAGGCGAGCGGGTTCCCGCTGGACCAAATTCGCCCGCATCGGGAAATCCGTTCGGGGTAGCTGCAGGGTGTCCTTGAGGTCTTTCGCCATGCCAAAGAAAGGGTCGCCGAGGGTATGGCGGCACCGGGGGTAGTCAAGGCAGGGCGGGGCGAAAGTCGATCGACGTCGCTCACCGCCCGGAAAAGGGCCTGCACGCACACCCGGATTCGCCAAGTCGGCCCGGCTGGTGTGTCGCCATGGACCGGGCGGATGCGCTGCCGTCGCTCCCGTCGTGGGCGCGAATGGGGCCGGAATCCGCCGTCACGAGCCAGCGGAAGGCGGCGAGGGTACCGCCCGATTTCCGGGAACGGCGTCGAGCCGGGATCAGCCGACTGGGCCGCTCGGGCGGCGGAGCGCCAGGGCGCGATCAGCGAGTTTCAAGCCTGCGCTGAGGCACGCCGACAGCGCGATGCCGTCCCGGACGTGACCGCCGACCAGGAGGCCGGGGTGATTCCGCTCAAACGACTCCATCGTCGCGAGGAAAGCGTCGTAACCGAGGTTGTACTGCGGGATCGCCTGCGGCCACGCGCGATGGCGGACCAGGATGGGCTCGCCGACCACCCCGAGAAGGCGACCGACTTCCTCGCGGGCGGTTCCCACGGCGTCGGGAGCCGCGAGTCGTCCGCGTTCCGGGTGGAGCGCGCCGCCCAGCATCACGGTGAGGCCGACGCAGCCAGCGGGGGCTCGGCCCGGGAAGAGGGTTGACGAAAAGAGGACGCCGAGGATGCGGCATCGTTCCGACTCGGGAATCAGGACGCCGAATCCGTCGAGCGGATGCCGGACCTGTTCCTGGCGGTAGCCGAGGAAGACGGAGGCGACGGGGGGATACTCGATGCTCTGGAGCGAGCCGAGAGGACGGTGATCCGGCTCGTCGATCTCAAGGCAGGCGAGGGCGCCGGCGGGCAGGGCGAGGAGAACGGTCCCGAAGGTCTCATCGCCCGTCTCGCCCTTGCGGTTCCAGCGGACGGTCCATCGACCGTCGGCGGTCCGCCGCAGCGCGTCGACGCGGGTCCCGAGCGAAAGAGCCTCGGTCGGCAGCTTCTCGGCGAGGGTGCGAGGGATGCCGTGGAGTCCTTCGGGCAGGGATACCATCCGGGCACGAGGCTCTCCGCGTTGGCGCCGCGCCTTCGCCCCGGCCAGCATGCCCCGGATGAGGGAACCGGAACGCTGCTCCGCTTCCCAGACTTGGGGGAAGCCATGCTTCGCGGAAAGCCGGCTTGGATCACCGGCATAAATCCCGCTGACAAACGGCTGGAGCGCCGTGTCCACCCATTCCTGACCCAAGTGCTCGGCCACCAGCGCGGCGACGCTGACGTCGGCGGACCGGGGCGCGCCGCGGCCGCGAATGACTTCGCGGAGCAGGCGGCGCTTTGCGGCTCCCGAGAACAGAGGTGTCGAGACAAAGGCCAAGGGCGAGGTCGGCAGGGCTAGGACTTCGCCCTTGCGAACGAGGAACCGTTTGCGGGCGCTGCCGGCGGCCACCTGCAATCGCGCCGAAAGCCCCAGTTCGTCAAAGAGACGGGTGACGGCGGCGTCTCCCAGGAGGAGGGAATTTGGGCCGGATTCAATCAGCCAGCCATCGGAGGTCTGCTCGGTCTGCACGGGGCCGCCAACCTGCGCGGCGGTCTCAAAGACCCTGACCGGCACGCCAGACCGAACCAGTTGGTAGGCGGCCGTGAGACCGGTGACGCCGGCACCGATCACGGCGACCGCGGAGGGAGGGGGGGACGACGTGCTCACGGAAGTGAGTCTAGCGGAGCGGTCGCGACCGGTCTGTTCATTTCTTGCCCTCCCGTGGGCGAATTCCGCTTAGCGCCAGGAGGTGACGGTGTCGACGAGGGCTTCCATGCAGGCGATGCGCGCCTGCGGGGTGATGCCATGGCCCAGGTTGAAGATGTATCCGGTTTCGCCGCGCATCGACTCGAGCAGTCGCGCGGACTCGCGACGGACGATCTCCGGCGTGGTCTGCATCAGGACCGGATCGAGGTTGCCCTGCAGCGCGATGGTCTTCGGCACCGTGGCGCGCGCGGCGCGCAGGTCGACCGTCCAGTCCACGCTAAGCACGCGGGCACCGGTGAAGGTCTGATCCACGAGGTGGGAGCCGGTGCCCTTGGCGTAGAGAATGACCGGGAAGTCGCGCGGCAGGGCGGCGATGATCTGGCGGATCCAGCGGAGGGAAGCGGCCTCGTAGTCCGCTCCGGCGACGATCCCGCCCCAGGAATCGAAGATCTGAATCGCGTCGGCACCGGCCTCGATCTGGAGCCGGAAGTACGCGATCAGCGCCTCGGTGAGCCGCGTCAGCAGCGCGTCGAACAGCGACCGGTCCGTGTAGAAGAGGAGCTTGATGCGCTCGAACTCGTCGGAACTCCCGCCTTCCACCATGTAGGTGGCGAGCGTCCACGGCGAGCCGCCGAATCCGAGCAGGGCGCGCTGGCCGCCGAGCTCGCGCTTCAGGAGCCGGAGGGCGTCCGCAACGTACTGGAGCCGCGCCGGCACGGCCTCGGCGGGGGCGAGCTGATCGACCTGCTCGCGGCTGGCGAGCGCGAACGCCATGGCGATGCCGCCCGTGTCCCGGAAGGCGTACGGCTGACCGAGCGCCTCCGGGATCACGAGGATGTCGGAGAACAGGATCGCGGCGTCGATCCCGGGAAAACGGCGCAGCGGCTGCAGCGTCACCTCGGTCGCCAACTCCGGCGTCCGCACCATCTCAAGGAACGATGACTTCGCCTTGAGGTCGCGATACTCCGGCAGGTAGCGCCCCGCCTGTCGCATGACCCAGAGCGGCGGGCGTCCGAGCGGCTGGCAGGCGCAGGCGGCGAGAAAGCGTTCGCGGGAGTTCATGCGGAGGAAGGGGGCGACAGGCTGGCCCAGTCGCGCGGGACGAGGAAGTGCTGGGTCAATCGGGCCTCCGCTGAATCCGGCGGAGGCGTCCAGCCGTAGTCCCAGCGAACCAGCGGAGGAAGGCTCATCAAGATCGATTCGGTGCGCCCGCCGCTCTGGAGTCCGAAGTGGGTGCCGCGGTCCCAGACGAGATTGAACTCCACGTAGCGACCGCGCCGATACAGCTGGAAGTTGCGCTCGCGTTCGCCGTACGGGGCGTGCCGCCGCCGGGCGACGATGGGGAGGTAGGCGGGGAGGAACGCGTCGCCGACGGCCCGCAGCAGACGGAAGCTGGCGTCGAATCCGAGCTGGTTGAAATCGTCGAAGAAGAGTCCGCCGACGCCGCGGGCTTCCTGTCGGTGCCGCAGGAAGAAGTACTCGTCGCACTGGCGCTTGAAGCGCGGGTAGAGGTCGTCGCCGAACGGCTCCACGGCCGCCCGGGCGGTGCAGTGCCAGTGGATCGCATCCTCCTCAAACCCGTAGTAGGGAGTCAGGTCGAAGCCGCCGCCGAACCACCACACCGCCGGCGCGCCGTCCCCCGTCTCGCCGGTCGTGAAGAATCGGACGTTGGCATGGCTGGTGGGAACGTAGGGGTTGCGGGGATGCAGGACCAGCGACACGCCCACGGCCGTCCACGGGCGCCCAGCGAGTTCGGGACGGTGCTGGGTGGCGGATGGGGGCAGACGCGATCCGTGCACGCGGGAGAACGCGACTCCCGCCTTTTCGAAGAGCGTCCCGTCAGCCAGCACCCGCGTGCGGCCCCCGCCGCCTTCGGCGCGGGTCCACGCATCCTCCGCAAAACTGGCCGAACCGTCCGCCTGCGCGAGCGCCGCGCAGATGCGGTCCTGCAGGTCGGTCAGGTAGCGTTCGACGGCGGCGAGGCTCTCGGACATGGCGGGAATCAGGACCGCGGACGGGGGAACCGCACCGTCGGCAGGGTTTCCGGGGGCTGGCTGGGTGCGTCCTTCGCGACCGGATTGGTGCCGGCGGCCTTGGCTGGGGCGGGGTGGACGAACGGGCTCTCGTCGGCATGCCGGAAGACCGCGAGGTCGGCGGGGCGGGCGAGGAAACGCTCGATGAACTCCGCCACCTTGATGTCCCGGCTCTTGGCGTCGGGGCTGCCAACGACGACCACGATGAGCCGTCGTCCGTCCCGCTCGGCGGTGGCGGCGAGGCAGAAGCCTGCGGCGGCGGTGAAGCCGGTCTTCAAGCCGTCCACTCCGCGCACCTTCGCGAGCAGGTGATTGTGGTTGCGCATGATCACCTCGCGCGGCGGCGGTTGGCCGGGCCGGAAGGTGCGTTCCCGCACGGACGTGTACTTCAGTACATCGGTGTGCGTGAGCAATTCGCGGCTGAGCAGCGCGAGGTCCCGCGCCGAGGTCAGGTCGCCTTCAGAGGGCTTGCGACTGCGCGGAGGCAGGCCGTGCGGGGTGCGGAAAGTCGTTTGCGCCATCCCGAGGACCTGGGCCCGCCGGTTCATCTCCGCCACGAAGGCGGGCACGGAGCCGCGCGCGGTGCGCGCAAGGGCGTGCGCGGCGTCGTTGGCGGACTGAATCAGGAGCGCATACAGGAGGTCCTCCACCGCGAAGGACTCTCCCGCCTCAAGCCACACTTGGGTTCCCCCCATGCCGGCATCCTCCCGGGTGATCGTCACGGGAGTCCCTAGGGTGAGGGTGCCGGCGCGGATCGCGTCGTGCACCACGAGGAAGGTCATCAGCTTCGTGACGCTGGCGGGTGGGTTGGTCCGGTCCGCATCGTCCGCGAAGATCACTTTGCCGTTGGCGGCGTCAATCACCATCGCGCCCCGATAGTCGGCGGGCGCAGCGCCAGCGTCGTGATACCATCCGGCAAGGGCGAGGAGGGCGAGGGGGAGCCAGATTCGGACCATGGCGGAGAGGCGTGGCGTCGACGGAGCAGTGGGCTCAGGAGGCGGTGGCCTGCTCAAGGGGCAACTCGCGCAGGCGCAGGTCGGGATTCTTCTCCTGGAAGTAACCCATCGTCCAGTCATTCGGAAAGAGCACGACCGGTTGATCGAAGCGGTCGAAGCCGAAGCTCACGCCGCTGGCGACGATGAGCGAACCGGGGTTCCGGAGGCTGGGGTGGGGTTCGAGCCAGCGGAGGAGCGTCCAGGGCGTCGGCTCGAGGCGCGATTCGGCCCCGTACTCCGCTTGGAGTCGGTACTGCACGACTTCGAACTGCAACGGGCCCACCGCTGCGAGCAGGGCGGACCCGGGGGGGGCGTGCCGAGCCGCGAAGGACTGCACGACGCCCTCCTGCAGGAGTTGCTCGAGGCCGGCCCGGAATTTCTTCGCATCCGCGGGATTCGGATTCGAGATGTAGGTGAAAACCTCCGGCGGGAAGCGCGGGATCTCATCGAAGACGATCGCCTTGTCCTCCGTCAGGGTGTCCCCGATGCCAAACGAATCATGGCCCACCAGCCCGATCACGTCCCCGGGGTAGGCCTCGTCCACTGTCTCCCGTTCCTGACCGAACAGTTTGTGGGAGGAGGAGAGCCGAACGGAGCGGCCCGTGCGGGCGTGGACCACGGTCATGTCGCGCGTGAAGCGGCCGGAGCAGACCCGGAGAAATGCGATCCGGTCCCGGTGCTTCGGATCCATGTTCGCCTGGATCTTGAAGACGAAGCCCGAGAACTTCGGGTGGGTCACCGGAACGATCTCCGCCGACGACGCCGGGGAGGCATCGGGCTTGGCGCCGGCGGTGGCGGCGAGCGCGGCGCCGGGGACCGCAATCCTCCGCGGTGCCGGGGGGACGGAGTGCTCAAGGAAGCCATCGAGGAGCAACTGGATGCCGAAGTTGTTGACCGCGCTGCCGAAGTACACCGGCGTCTGTCGCCCAGCCCGGACGGCGGCGAGGTCGAAGGGGTGCCCGGCTCCATCGAGCATCTCCAGTTGCTCCGTGACCTCGCCGTACGTGTAGTCGTCGAGTCGCGACCGCACGGCTTCGTCGTCGAGTGACGTGACGTTCACCGGCGCTTGGTACGCGCCGCCGGGGACTCGTTCGAATAGGTGCACCTGCCGCGAGCGCCGGTCGAAGACGCCGCGGAACGACGGTCCGTTGCCCAGCGGCCAGATCACCGGCGAGGCTTGGAGTCCGAGGACACTTTCCAACTCATCGACCAGTGCGATCGGGTTCAGCGTGGGCCGATCGCACTTGTTCATGAACGTGAAGATAGGCACGCTCCGGCGTCGGCAGACCTCAAACAGCTTGCGGGTCTGCGCCTGCACGCCCTTACCGGCGTCGATCACCATCAGCGCCGCGTCCACCGCGGTGAGAACGCGGTAGGTGTCCTCGGAGAAGTCCTTGTGACCCGGCGTATCCAGCAGGTTCACGGCGAATCCGCGGTAGTCGAATTGCAAAACCGTGGAGCTGATGGAGATGCCGCGCTGCTTCTCGAGCTCCATCCAGTCCGAGGCGGTCGAACGCTGGTTCTTGCGGGCGGTGACGGTGCCGGCGAGGTGGATGGCGTTTCCGTAAAGCAGGAACTTCTCGGTCAGGGTCGTCTTGCCCGCATCGGGATGGGAGATGATCGCAAAGGTGCGACGGCGGGCGATTTCAGCGGCGGCGGACATGGAACAAGGGACCATCGAAGGGAGCCGGGACGACGGGGGGAAGCGCAAAAGCGCGGGCTGGTGAGCCGGAGAAACCGTGACCCCGCCGGCCGTCAGGGTGTCTCTCACACTTCGTTTATCGTTGAGGGCTTTAGTTCGCCTAGGGGATGTGCCGTCCTTTCCCGTATGAACTCCCTCATCTTGTTCGTCCTCGGCGCGGTTGCCTTCACCTTTGCCTGCAAGGCCCTCGCGACGTACGTGACGCAGCGGGAGTCGACGGCCAACCGCCGCGATTCCGAGAGCGTGCCCTACGGCCGCACGCAGTTGGACTGATCGGTCGGCGTTTTTGCTTTGATCCGACGCCGGGCGCCGTTGAGGTGGCCTGATGTCGAATCCGGTTGGAACGTTGCGGCTCAAGGCGAACGCCCGTGCGCGGGTGCTCCATGGGCACCCGTGGGTGTTCGTCAATGAAGTGGAGGCGCCCCTGCCGGCGTCATTTGACGGGGAGGTGGTCGAGTGCCGGGATCGTGCGGGGAGGCCGCTTGGAAGCGGGATCTACAATTCGCGCTCGCAGATCGTGTGGCGTCGCTTCTCGCGGGAGCGGGCGAGTCTGGATCAGGACTATTTCCATCGGGCGGTGGAGCGCGCGAAGGCGCACCGCGATGGTTTGGGGACTCCCTTTGGCGAAGTGCGGCGACTGATCTGGTCGGAGGCCGACGACCTGCCGGGCGTTGTCGTGGATCAGTACGCCGACACGCTCGTGGTGCAGATCCAGACGCTGGCGATGGAGCGCCGGCGCGCTCTGCTGGAGACAGCCCTCGATCGCGCGGTGAGCCCGCGCGAGATCATTTACCGTCAGGATGGCACGCTGCGCCGTCTCGAGGGCCTGCCGGGTGGAACCTTCACCCGCTCGGGGCGGGCGTGGGAACCGCGTTGGATGACGATTGACGGCGTGGACGTGTGGCTGGACCTGCAGCAGGGTCAGAAAACCGGATTCTATCTGGACCAGCGGCAGCAGCATGCGCGGGTGGCCCGTCACTGCGCCGGACGTCGCGTGCTCGATGCCTTCTGCAATCAAGGCGGCTTCGCCCTGCAGGCCGCGCGGGCGGGGGCAACCGAGGTCCTGGGTCTCGACAGCGCGGAGGACGCGATCGCGGCAGCGCGCCGCAACGCGGAGCGGCTCGGCAACCGGGCCGTCAGTTTCTCCGTGGCAAACGTCTTCGATTGGTTCAACGCCCCGGTGCGGCAGCAGGAGCCCGCATGGGATGTGATCATCCTCGATCCGCCGCCGTTCGCGAAGTCGAAGTCGGCGCTCGAAGGCGCGCTGCGCGGCTACAAGGAGATCAATCTTCGCGCCATGCAGCGGCTGGTGCCGGGCGGGTTGCTGGCAACCTACACCTGCTCCCACCATATGCAGGACGCAGAGCTGCGGGGCGTCCTCGCGGACGCGGCCACGGATGCGCGCCGCCGCGTCACGGTCGTCGAGTATTGCCATCAGCCCCCGGATCACCCGGTGCTCGTGACGATGGCGGAAAGCGAGTACCTGCGCGGCTACCTGCTTCGGGTGGACTGAGTTCCTCGAAGACGGGAGTCAGCTTCCCAGCGGGGGCGTGGCTTGCCCCGGTCGCGCCTTCGTCCACCGGCTCCGGCCAACCGGCAGAACGAGGTGGAGCGGGTGCGCGGTGGCCTGGGAACGTTCCCTGCCTCCGGGTGGATGAACACCCCGGAGGCAGAGGGAATGCGGAAGGCCGAGGGGCTCGGACTTACAGCTTCCCGCCGTAAATCGCGCTGGCACCCAACTCTTCCTCAATGCGGAGAAGCTGGTTGTACTTGGCAACGCGATCGGTGCGGCAGAGGGACCCCGTCTTGATCTGGCCCGCGTTGGTCGCGACGGCGATGTCGGCGATCGTCACGTCCTCCGTCTCACCGGAGCGGTGGGAGATGACGGCGGTGTAGTTGGCCTCCTTGGCCATCTCCACCGCGTCGAAGGTCTCCGTGAGCGAACCGATCTGGTTGACCTTCACGAGAATCGAATTGGCGGTGCCTGTATCGATGCCCTTCTTGAGGAAGGCGGTGTTGGTCACGAACAGGTCGTCGCCGACCAACTGCACGCGGTCGCCGATCGCGTCGGTGAGCTTCTTCCAGGTCGCCCAGTCGTTTTCGGCGCAGCCGTCCTCGATGGAGATGATCGGGTACTTGGAGGTAAGCTGGCGGTAGAACTCGACGATCTCGTCGCCGGAAAGGATGCGTCCGGAGGACTTCTTGAAGACGTAGTGCTTCTTGTCGGCGACGTAGAATTCGGACGATGCAACGTCGAGGGCGAGGGCGATGTCCTTGCCCAGCTTGTAGCCGGCGTTCTTGACCGCCGCCGCGATGGCGTCGAGGGCGGCCTCCGCGGAGGCGAGTTTCGGGGCGAAGCCGCCCTCGTCACCGACCGCCGTGGAGAGCCCCTGCTCCTTGAGGACCTTCTTGAGCGCGTGGAACACTTCGCAGCCCATGCGCAGGCCCTCGCGGAACGACGGAGCCCCGACGGGCATGATCATGAACTCTTGGAAGTCGATCGGGGCGTCCGAGTGGGCGCCCCCGTTCATGATGTTCATCATCGGGATCGGGAGGACCTTGGCATTCGGTCCGCCGAGGTACTTGTAGAGGGGCTGGCCAAGCGCGGCGGCGGCCGCGTGGGCGGTGGCGAGGGAGACGCCGAGGATCGCGTTGGCGCCGAGCTTCGACTTCGTGCTCGTGCCGTCGAGGGCGATCATCGTCCGGTCGATCCCGGACTGGTCCAGGGCGTCGTGGCCGACGAGCCCCGGGGCGATCACTCCCTTCACGTTGCCGACCGCCGCGAGGACACCCTTGCCGAGGTAGCGGCGCTTTCCGTCCGTGCCCTTCGGCAGCGACTTGGCCGGGGCCGAGCCATCACGGAGCTCGTGGGCTTCATGCTCTCCCGTCGACGCGCCCGAGGGCACGGCCGCGCGCCCGAGCGCGCCGGAGGCAAGGCGAACATCGACTTCAACGGTCGGATTCCCCCGGGAGTCGATGATCTCGCGGGCAGTGATGGCGGTGATGGTGGTCTTGCTCATGGTGAAGGTAGGGACAGGTTCGGAGACGCGAAGGCCGGGATTGAGTACGAGTGCTGACGGAGTGAAAAGCAGAAAGCAGGCCGACCCCTCCCTCGCACCCATCCGCCCGCGGGACATCAGCAGCAAACGCGTGGCGTCAAGGTGGACGTCGGGCGCGGGAGTTGCGCGACCGCGCATTGCGGGGAACAGTCGCCGCTGCCCTGCGATGCCCTTCCATCTCCACTCCGACTACGCCCCCACCGGGGACCAGCCCGAGGCGATCGCCAAGCTCGTTGCCTCGATCAAGGGCGGGAACCGCGACCAGACCCTGCTGGGCGTCACGGGCTCGGGGAAGACGTTCACGATGGCGAACATCATCGCGCAGTGCGACCGGCCGACCCTGATCATTTCCCACAACAAGACGCTGGCCGCGCAACTCTACTCGGAGTTCAAGCACTTCTTCCCGGACAACGCGGTCGAGTACTTTGTCTCCTACTACGACTACTACCAGCCCGAGGCATACGTCGCGTCCTCGGACACCTACATTGAAAAGGATTCGTCGATCAACGAGGAGATCGAGCGGCTGCGGATTGCAACGACGAGCTCACTGGTCTCCCGGCGCGACGTGATCGTGATCGCGAGCGTATCGTGCATCTACGGCTTGGGCTCCCCGGAGGAGTTCCAGCAACTCCGCATCTGCCTCCGCCGTGGTGAATCGCTCGGACGCGGGGTGCTGCTGGAGCGACTGGTGGACAACCTCTACGAGCGCAACGACTATGACCTGAAGCGCGGACGGTTCCGCGTGCGCGGCGACGTGATCGACATCATGCCCGCGTACAGCGAACAGGGCCTGCGCGTTGAACTCTGGGGGGACGAGGTCGAGGCGATTGCGGAGTTCGACCCCCTGACCGGCGCGGTCACCCGCCGGCTGGAGCAGTTCAATTTGTATCCGGCCAACCAGTACGTCACGAGCAAGGGCAAGCTGGAGGGCGCGGTGGCGGGGATCCGGAAGGAACTCGATGCGCGGGTGGCGGAGTTCGAGTCGCAGGGCAAGTACCTTGAGGCGCAGCGGGTGCGCATGCGCACCAACTACGACCTCGAGATGCTGCAGGAAATGGGTTTCTGCAACGGGATCGAGAATTACTCGATGCACCTCGCGGGCCGCAGCCCGGGCTCCCGGCCGTTCTGCCTGATCGATTTCTTTCCGCCGGACTTTCTCCTGATGATCGATGAGAGCCACGTCACGCTCCCGCAGATCGGGGGCATGTTCAACGGCGATCGGGCGCGGAAGCAGGTGCTGGTGGACTTTGGATTCCGGCTGCCGTCCGCGCTGGAGAACCGGCCCCAGAGCTTCGAGGAGTTTCGGCGGATCACGGGTCAGACCGTCTTCGTCTCCGCGACCCCGGCGCCCTTGGAGTTGGGCTGGTCGACCGTGGTGGCGGAGCAGGTGATCCGCCCGACCGGCCTGCTCGATCCGGAGATCAGCGTGCGCCCGACAAAAGGGCAGGTGGAGGATCTGATCGGCGAGGCGCGGAAGGCGGTGGCGGCCGGGGAGCGCGTCCTCGTGACGACGCTGACGAAGCGCCTTTCGGAGGACCTCACCAGCTTCATGCGGGAAGCGGGGTTGCGGGTGGAGTACCTGCACAGCGACATCGATGCGATCGAGCGGGTGGAGATCCTGCGCAACCTGCGGCTCGGTCACTTCGATGTCCTGATCGGGATCAATCTGCTGCGGGAGGGCCTCGATCTGCCGGAGGTCGCGCTCGTCACGATCCTCGATGCGGACAAGGAAGGCTTTCTGCGCAGTGAGACCTCGCTGATCCAGACGGCAGGCCGCGCGGCGCGGCACGAGGCGGGCCGGGTGATTTTCTATGCGGACGTGATGACGCAATCGATCCGACGGACGATCGACGTCACGGGCCGACGACGGGCGAGGCAGATGGACTACAACCGCGAACACGGCATCGTGCCGCGCTCGGTGAAGCGTGCGGCTCAGGCCAGCCTCGGGCAGGCGCCTGGCGCGGATGAATCCGCAGGCGAGACGGTGGCGGCGGAGACGGGCATGGAGGACGTGGCGGCGGTGATCGCCGAGTTGGAGGCCGACATGACCGAGGCGGCTGGGAAGCTCGAGTTCGAGCGGGCGGCGCTGCTCCGGGACCAAATCGATGCCCTGCGCAGCGGGGACGTGCGGAAGATGGCGCGGGCCACGCCCCGGCCAGCCAACGGCCGCGGCCGGGGGCGAGGCCGACGGACCTAGCGTTCGCGGCCGTTGTGCACGCGCCCGCCGAACTCGGTCATCGCACGGGTCTTGGCTACGGGACCCCTCCGGCGGGCGATCGGTGCGCCCAACCGTGGGAACGGACCCGGGGCATCCGGCGGCCTACGCCCACTCCGGCGGATTCTGGTGCTGGGGCTTGAGCACCCCGATGCACGGCAGGTTGCGGTAGCGTTCCGCGAAATCGAGCCCGTAGCCCACGACGAAGGTGTCGGGAATGGAGAAGCCGACGAAGTCGGCTTCGAACGGCACCTCGCGCCTCCCACGCTTGTCGAGCAGCACGCACACCTTCACGCTGGCGGGATCCTGCTTGCGGATTAGCTCCACGACGAGCGACAGCGTCTTGCCGGTGTCGAGGATGTCGTCGATCAGGAGGACGTGGCGGTTGGCGAGATCGAGCGTGAGATTTTGCAGGAGCTTGGGCCGCGCGTGCGAGCGCGTCGCGTTGCGGTAGCTTGAGACGCGGATGCAGTCGAGGCGGACCGGATTGGGAATCTCGCGCAGCAGGTCGGCGGTGAAGAGGATGGCGCCGTTGATGATGGCGACCACCGTGATCTCCTCCTTGCCGTACACGCGGCTGATTTCGGCGCCGAGCCGCTTCAGGCGCCGGCGGATGGCGGTGGCGCTGACGAGGACGGTCTCGAGGTCGGCGTGCGCGGGCGGGAGCGGGCGGGCGGACATGGGGCGGAGTGAATCCAGCGGCGTCGCGGCGGGCAAGCGTGGTCCGGCGGGTGCGGCGGTTATTTCCTTTGACTCGCCTCCTGGGCGAACCTTGCCTCGCGGCGTCCCTGACCGACTGCATGATCGCGATCCGCATCGAGAATCTCACCAAGCGCTTCGGCTCGGCGGTTGCCCTGCACGGACTGGATCTCCGGGTGGAGGCGGGGGAGTTGTTCTTCCTGCTTGGGCCGAGCGGTTGCGGCAAGACCACGCTCCTGCGCAGCATCGCGGGCTTCTACATCCCGGACGAGGGCCGCATCTTCTTCGGTGACGAAGAGGTGACGAAACTCCCGCCGCACAAGCGCAACACCGGAATGATGTTCCAGAGCTACGCGCTCTGGCCGCACCTCACGGTGGCGGCGAATGTGGCCTTTGGACTGGAGGAGCGCAAGGTGCCGGCGGCGGAGATCCGCAAGCGGGTGGGGGAGGCGCTGGAGTCCGTGCGGATGTCGGCGTACGCAGAGCGCAAGCCCAACCAGCTTTCAGGCGGTCAGCAGCAGCGCGTGGCGCTGGCCCGCGCCCTCGTGGTGCGACCGCGGTGCCTGCTCCTCGATGAACCGTTGTCCAACCTCGACGCCAAACTCCGCCTTGAGATGCGCTCGGAGATCCGCCGCGTCTGCAAGGAGTTCCGGTTGACGACGGTTTACGTGACGCACGACCAGAAGGAGGCGCTTTCGATCTCTGAACGCATGGCGATCCTGGAGAGCGGTCACATCCTGCAGGTGGGCTCACCGCGCGAGGTGTACCGGCGCCCCCGGCGGAAGACGGTGGCGAACTTCATCGGCGACACGGACTTCCTCGCTGGCACGGTGCGTGCCTTGACCGGCGACTCGGTGGTGGTCGACACCCCGGTGGGCGTCTTTACCGGACTGCTGGGAGACCCGCTCTCCCCGCCAGCTGTTGGGGCTAGCGTCACGGTGTCCATCCGACCGGAGTGTTGGACCCTCAGCGAGCGCATGCCCGAGCGGAACGGCGTGCGTGGCCGGATCGGCGGTTCGACGTACCTCGGCGAGATTGCGCAGTACGACTTCCGGGTCGGCGACACGCTCCTGAAGGTCTACGAGCTCAATCCCCGGCACCTCGGGAATTCCGCCGCCGACCTGTATGCCTCGGTTGCGCCGGAGGACGTGGTGATCCTGACCGCCTGAGCGGCCTGCCTCCATGTGGAAACGGGCCTTGATCGTGGCGGTGCTGGCGGCGACGGTGGCCCTGCCCTTCGTGCTGCGTCCCCCCAAGGCGGAGCGGGGCCGCGTGGACGAGACGCTGGTGATCATCACCCCGCACAACGAGGCGATCCGGCATGAGTACGCCCGCGGCTTCCGCCATTGGTACCGGGAGCGGACGGGGAAGAATGTCTTCATTGACTGGCGCGTGATCGGTGGCACGAGCGAGATCGCGCGCTTCCTTGAGGGCGAGTACGCGACCGCGTTCCAGAACCATTGGTCGCGCAAGCTGGGGCGGCCCTGGAGCCTCGCGCTCCAGAGCGGATTCACGAGCCACCGACTGGGCAGCGATGCTCCGGCGGAGGTTTTGGAGGCACGCCGCCTGTTCCTTGAGTCAAATCTTGGCTGCGGCATCGACGTGTTCTTCGGGGGCGGGACGTTCGACTTCATCCGGCAGGCTCAGGCCGGGCGGATCGTCGACTCGGGCGTGCTGCGCCGCCATCCGGAGTGGTTCACCGACGCGGTCATCCCCCAAACCTTTGCTGGCGAAGAGTACTGGGATCGCGACGGACGCTGGATCGGGACCGTCCTCAGCGCCTACGGGATGGTGTTCAACCGGGAATCGCTGCGGCGTCTGGGCTTTCCGGGCGAACCGACGCGGTGGGAGGATTTGGCGGACCCGCGGCTGCGGGGGGAGGTCGCACTGGCGGACCCGACGAAGAGCGGGTCGATCGCGAAGGCCTTCGAGAACATCATTCAGCAGCAGATGCAGCGACGGCTCCACGAACTGGAGCGGGAGAAGCCAAGTGTTTCCGCCGCCGAGCGGGAAGGCGAGGCCGTGACTGAGGGTTGGAAGGCGGGCCTGCGGCTGATTCAACTCGCGGGGGCAAACGCGCGCTACTTCACGGATACCTCGCAGAAACCGCCGATCGATGTGGCGACCGGCAACTGCGCGATCGGCCTGTGCATCGACTTCTACGGGCGCCAGCAGGAGGAGGCGGTGCGCCGCCGCGACGGCAGCGATCGGGTGGGCTACGTGTCTCCGGTCGGCGGAACCGTCAGCTCGGTGGATCCGATCGCCCTGCTGCGAGGCGCGCCGAACCGGCCCGTGGCGGAGGCGTTCATCGACTACGTTCTCTCGATCGAAGGTCAGAAACTCTGGAACTTCCGGGTCGGCGCTCCGGGCGGCCCCGAGCGCTTCGCCCTGCGGCGCCTGCCCGTGCGCCGGGACTTCTACGGGCACTCCGAGTGGAAGGCGGTTCGCAGCGATCCGGACGATCGCCCGTTCGAGTCCAACGATCCCCTGGTCTACCGGGCGGCGTGGACCGGCGGGCTCTTCCGCGAGATGGCGTTCATCATCCGCGTGATGTGCCTCGATCCGCACACCGAGTTGACGCGCGCGTGGACGGCCATCCTCGCGGCCCCGCCGGAGCGCCGGGCCGCTGCGCTCGCCGTCCTGCAGGACTTGGAACCGGTTGCCTACGCGGAGGCGGGCGGCACCATCCGCCGCGCCCTGCAGTCGCGCAACAAGGTGGACGAGGTGCAACTCGGCAGCCGCCTGGGTCGGGAGTTCCGCGCGCGCTACGAGCGGGCGGAGCGGATCGCCCGCGGCGAGTCACCCTAGGCTCGACGGACGCGGGCGCGGTTCGCCCGCGGGCCACGCTCAGCGTGGAATCGTGGCGCCTGCGCCTGGTCTCGCGCGGAAACCCGCGAACCGCTCCCGCGTATGCTTGGGCGGTGAGTCGGCCGCACGGTCCAGATCAGCCTTGGTGGGGTGGCTCGGGGTTCGCGGCGGACTCGGACGGCCGCACGGTCCGGGCCGCCTCCTCGGCGGCGATGGTGCGGATGTAGCCCTGGAAGTCGGCGTCCTCGCCTTCAAGCAGTTTATCCAGCGCGGCGCGGAAGTCGCTCCGGCGACACCAGGACCGGATGTAGTCGTCCCACGTCTGCCATAGGCGGGCGGCCTGATGGGACATGGTCTGTTCGTAGACGAGAATGTAGGCGCGCTCGAATTGGGCGATCAGGATTTCGAAGAGCACGTGCTTCCGTTCCCGCTGCTCGTCGGTGTACGCGGGCTGTTGGTCGGGCGGGGCGAGCAGGCGGAGATCGGCGTGCTTGAGCGTGAGTTTCAGGAAGGATTCGTAGTCGTCCGCCAGCTCCAGGTAGATCTCTTCGTCGTCCTTCTCCCGTTCCTTGCGCTGTTCCTGCATGAACACCCAGAGGGCGAAGGGGAGGCCGACGACAGTCACCACGTAGCTGAGGGCTTCGAGCGCGGTGAGCATCGTCACTCCCTCCTGCTCCACGCGGAGACGCGGGCGGCGAATCCGGCTTGGTCGGCTGCCCGGAAAAAAGACGTGCCGGCCACGAAGGTATCGGCCCCGGCGGAGTGACACCGTTCTCCGGTCTCGAGGTCGATGCCGCCGTCGACTTCGAGTCGGAAGGTCAATCCGCGAGTGAGCCGCCATGCGTTGATCTGCTCCAACTTCGGCAGTACGTCCGACCGGAAGGATTGTCCACCGAAGCCGGGCTGCACGGTCATGACGAGGACGAGATCGACGGCCGAGAGCAGCGGTTCGATCGCCGCGGCGGGCGTCCCCGGATTCAGGACGATGCCGCACTGGCAGCCCAGTTCACGGATGCGGGCGAGAGCCGCCCGGTGGTCGTAGTCGGGCTCGATATGGATGCTGATCAGGTTGGAACCCGCCTTGGCGAACGGCTCGAGGTAGCGGTGGGGCTCCGCGAGCATCAAATGCGTGTCGAAAAAGAGCGGGGACCCGGGTCGGAGCGCGGCGACGGTCTGCGGCCCGAAGGTGAGGTTGGGCACGAAATGCCCGTCCATGATGTCGATGTGGAGCCAGGAGGCCCCAGCCCGGGCGACGGCCTCGGCGCTGGCCGCCAGATGCGCATGGTTGCCGGCCAGCAGGGAGGGCGCAAGGAGCGGCGGGTGCGGTCTCACGACCGACGATTCACGCCGAAAGCCCGGTTGAGGCCAGTTTTTTCCGGGCGCGGCTACCAGACGTCGAGCGCGGCGGCGGCGGCGGCCTCGGCGATGGCGGAGGCGAGGAGGACGAAGGTCTGGCGCTCGGCCTGCCCTTGGTTGCCGAAGGCATCGGCGGTTCCCGGCCCGTCGGTGAAGGCCTGGCGCCGGACGATGAGCGGACGGCGGCTGAACCACTCCGCCCCGCTGCGGGCATTACGCAGCGTGGCCTCAGCGGCGAGGGAGAGTTCCAGCTTGCGGGCGAGTCCGGTGTCGTTGGGCCGGGTCGTGGCCACGCCGCGGTCGTAGGTCACGAGGGTGACCTGGAGGGTCGCCTCGGCCTCGGCGGGCGTGTCGACGAGCCGCACCCGGCCGTCCCGGAGAAGGCGTTCGCGGATCTGGGAGGTGACCAGCACCGCCGCCTGCGGCAGGGCGGCGTCATCGCGCACCGGGGCGACGTAGAGGGTGGAGAAGGCGAGGGTGCCTCCGCTGCCGACGTGGTAGTGGGAGCAGCCGAAAAGCGCCAGTGCAGCCAACGCCAGAAGCAGCCGAAAGAGGGGACGCAAGGCGTGGAACCGCGGCATCGTGGGGAGGCAGCGCCGCCGGGCGGGTGCCTCAGAAGAACAGGAAGCGCTTCTGGGCGGGCTTGCCGGCGGCACCGGCCGCGGTGGCCGCCGCCTCGACCTTGACGAGCTGATCGCGGGCCTTGGCCGCGATCGCCGAGTCCGGATACACGGTGATGGCCTCGTTGTAGAACACCCGGGCCGCCTGGTAGTTCGAGCGCTTGTAGAAGTAGAAGTCGGCGATGCGCATCTTGCTCTCCGCGAGCACCTCCTTCATCTGGGCGAGGCCCTTCTCGGCCGAGCCGACGTTCGAGTCGCTCGGGAACAGGATCATGAAATCCTCAAAGTACGTGATCGCCTCCTTGGTGGAGCCCTGATCGTAGTTCGCTCCCTCCACGAGCGAGGCGTGCGTCTGCGCCAGCTTGATGTAGGCGTCGGGCGCCAGGAGGCTCTGCGGGTAGATGTTGATCATCCGGTCGAGCGCGTCGATGGCCTCCTCGTCGTTGCCCAGCCTCTGGTGGGCACGGGCGACATTCATGAGGGCGAGGGGAGCGTAGTCGCTGTAGGGGGCGGTCGCGATGAGGATCTCGAAGAACTCGATGGCCTTTTCCCGGTTGGGAAAGCCAGGGATGACGCCCCAGATGCGGTTGCGGGCGCCGTCGAGCAGTGCGCTGGCGATGCGGTACTGCTCACCGACGATCTCGGTGAAGCGACCGTAGCTCGGATAGCGGGTGAGCACCTGCTGGAAATTCTCGTAGGCCTTGAAGTACTGCCGCCGATCGAGGCGCATGCGGGCGGCGCGGTAGTAGGCTTCCGGCGCAAAGACGGAATTGCCGTAGCGCTTGCCGACGCTCTCGTAGGCCTTCGCGGCGCTGCCGAGGTCGCGGCGCTCCTCCGATTGCCGCGCCTTGTTCATCAGCTCGGTGGCCTTGCGGGCGTCGTCGCCCATGAGTCCGGAGAGCACTCCGCCTTCAATCCTCCAGCCGGTCCCAGGCGACCAAACCAACTCGGCGCGGAGGGAACCGCCGGCGAGGAGCGCACCGAGCAAGATGAGGCAATTCGCGCGGAAGGCGTGGACGGGCGGAAGCAGCATGGCGGAAGAACTTACCAGCGAACCAGCGCCCCCCCGTACGTCAAGCCCGCCCCGAACGCCACCAGCAGAACCAGCTGGCCGGGCTGCACCCGGCCCTGAGTCCGGGCCTCGTGCAGGGCGATGGGAATGGAGGCTGCGGAGGTGTTGCCGTAGCGGTCGAGGTTGATGAAGAAACGGTCCAAGGGAAGCTGCAGGTACTGCGCGATCGCGTCGATGATCCGCTGGTTGGCCTGGTGGGGGATGATGCAGTCGATCTGATCGCCGGAGATGCGCTGTTGTTCCAGTAATTCCCGGGCGACGTCTTCCATGGCACGCACCGCCAGCTTGAAGACTTCCTTGCCCTTCATCCGGATCACCCGGCGGTGCTCCGCGGGCTCCAGCGAGTAACTGGGGCCGGGGATGTGGAGGAGGTCGGAGGTGCCGGCCACGGTGTGGAGACGGGAGGCGAGGATCGCCGCCCCGGGACGCCGGGCGGGCCCGAGGACCGCCGCCCCGGCGCCGTCGCCGAAGAGGACGCAGGTCGTGCGATCCTCCCAGTCGAGGACCGAGGACAGCCGTTCCGCCCCGATCACGAGGGCATGGCGGTAGCGACCGGAGGAGAGCATCGACCACGCCACGTCCAAGCCATACAGGAAACCGGTGCAGGCGGCGTTGACGTCGAAGCATGCCGCGCCGGAGGGGATCCCCAGTCGCTGCTGCACGAGGCACGCCGTGGCGGGCATGTCGAGATCCGGCGTGACCGTGGCAAGGATCAGCAGATCGATGTCCGCAGGTGCGAGCCCGGCGTTGGCGAGGGCCTCGGCGGCGGCGGCGCTGGCGAGGTCGGCTGTGGTCTGGCCGGGCTCGGCGACGCGGCGCTCGCGGATCCCGGTGCGGCTCACGATCCACTCGTGAGAGGTGTCGACGCGCTGGGCCAGTTCCTCGTTCGTGAGGATGCGGCTGGGCGCATGGGCGCCGGTGCCGAGAATCGCGATGGGCGGGGAGGCCATTCAGTCTTTGGAGCTCGGCGAAGGGGGCCGAGCCTAGGCGCGGGCGACCTCGGCCGTGAGCGCCTCCTGGGCGCGCGCAACATCGGCCTCGATCCGGTGGTTCAGGTCGATCCGCACGAGCTCGCTGGCGTCATGGATGGCGTTCTTGAGCGAGAAGCGATTGGCGGAGCCGTGCGCCTTGATGACCATGCCGCGAAGACCGAGCAGCGGGGCTCCGCCGTAACGCTCGGGTTGGATGCGTTGCTTCAGCCCCAGAAACGCTCCCCGCGCGAGCCAAGCCCCGAGGCGACGCACCGGACTGGCGGACAACTGGGTCCGCAGTTCATTGCGGAAGAACTTGGACATCGATTCCCAACTCTTCAGGCAGATGTTTCCGGTGAAGCCGTCACAGACAACGACGTCCACGTGATTGGAGAAAATCTGGAATCCTTCGATGGGACCGACGTAGTTCACCAAGGGGCCCAGCCGCTTGAGCGCCTCGTGGGTCGCGTTGACCAATCCGTTGCCCTTGCCCTCCTCCGTGCCGATCGTGAGGAGACCGATGCGGGGATTCTCCACTCCCAGTTCCAATTGGCAGTAGTGCTTGCCGAGGATGGCGTTGTGGACCAGATGCTCGGGCCGGCAATCGGTGTTGGCCCCGGCGTCGATCAGGATGAAGTGGCCCTGGTCGCGCGGGATGACGGGAGCGAGCGCGGGGCGCTCGATGCCTTGCAGCGTGCGAAGCTTCAGCGTGCCGGCGGCGACCAGAATCTTGGTGTTGCCCGTACTGACTACGGCTGCGGCGGACCCCTCCTTCACCAGTTCGATGGCGCGCAGCATCGAAGCGTCTCGCTTGCGCTTGAGTGCGGTCATCACTTCGTCCGTCGGCAGCACCGTTTCGGCGGCATGATGGACGATGAGTCTCGGGTGCGGGCTGAGCCCGCGAGCGGCGAGCAGTGGTTCCAGGACGTCACGGTTTCCAACGATCGTGATCGGGCAGAGATCGGAAAACTCCGCGAACGCGAGGGCCAGAGCCTCGACAACCTCCGACGGACCAAGATCGCCCCCCATCGCGTCGACCGCGATCCGCGCTGGAACTCCAGCCGGAGAGTCCATTGGGGGGGGAGAAAGGGGTGCGTGAGGTCGCTCAGACCTCGACGCTCAAGACCTGACGACCCCGGTAGGTTCCTGACTTGGGGTTGACGCGGTGCGGGCGGCAGGCGGAACCGTCGCTCGGATCGCGGGCGAGTTCAGGGGCCTTGAAGGCGTTGGCAGCACGACGGTTGGCGCTGCGGCGTTTCGATTGCTTGCGTTTCGGATTGGCCATGATGGGAAAGGACACCTCGTCACGACAAGGGGCCGTCTTGTGAGTAAAGGTAGACTTTACGGGGAGATTGGGAAGATCGTCAAGCGATCTGTCCTTACCCGCAGAGCTAAGCGCCGGCAGGGCTGCAGTCTGCTTGCTTTAGCTCGGAGTAAGTCGAATTATGGGGTCGACGTGGACGTTGTCGACTCCGGCTTTTTGGCCTCGGCATTGGCAACCGGGGCCGGGGCCGGTTTGGCGGACTGCTCGTCTTCCTCGGCTTCGTTGGTGGCCTTCTTGAATTCCTTGACCGAGCGACCGAGTCCCTTGGCCAGTTCCGGCAGCTTCTTGGCCCCGAAAAGCAGGAGGACGACGGCGAGGATGAGGAGCAGCTCGGGCCCACCGAGGCCGAAGACGGCGAGAAGCGACGCGGAGGTCATGATTGGGAAGCCTAGCTTCGCGGCTCCGCCTGTAAAGGCCTGAATCGTCGCCGCGGCGGCGCTCAGGGGCTCGCTCCGAAGATGTCGACCTGCGAGCGACCGTCCGAGAAACGAAGGCCGCGGTACATGCCCGGGGTGTTGAAGGGCATGGCGACCGCTCCCTCCCGGGTCAACGCGATCACGCCCCCGGTGCCGCCGAGCGCGGCGACGTCCGCGATGGCGGCCGCCGCGGCGGTGTGGACCGATTCCTTGGCGTGCGCCATGCGCGCCGCGATGGAATGAGCGACGCCGACCCGGATGAAATACTCGCCGTGGCCGGTGGCACTCACGGCGCAGGTGCGGTTGTCGGCGTAGTTGCCGGCCCCGATGATCGGGGAGTCGCCGACGCGGCCGAAGCGTTTGTTCGTCATGCCGCCCGTTGAGGCGCCGGCAGCAAGGTTGCCGGAGCGATCGAGCGCAACGGCCCCGACCGTCCCCCACTTGCGCTCCGCGTCGAACGCAAGGTCGGGAATGGAAAACTCGTCGGCGCTCGATGCGTGGGCGCCCGGGCCCCCGGCCGCCCGCGCGGCGGCTTCATCGCGTTGCTTCGCGCGTTCCAGTTGCTGGCGGCGACGTTCGGTTTGGAAGTACTCGTTGGGCACGCGCTCGAAGCCGAGGGAGTCCGCGAAGCGCTCGGCTCCTTCCCCGACGAGCATCACGTGAGGCGACTGGTCCATCACTGCCCGGGCGAGGGCGATGGGATGACGCGTGTACCGCACGCCCGCGACCGCGCCGGCGCGGCGGTCCCGACCTTCCATGATCGAGGCATCCAGCTCACAGATTCCGTCGTGGGTCAGGACCGCGCCCTTGCCGGCGTTGAAGAGCGGATTGTCTTCGAGGAGTTGGATCGCGGCGATGACGGCGTCGGTCGCCGAACCTCCGGTCTCAAGCACGCGATAGCCGGCATCAAGCGCGGCTTGGAGCGCCGCGCGGTACGCGGCCTCGGCATCCGGGGTCATCTCTGCGCGCACGATCACCCCCGCGCCGCCATGGACCGCGAGGCCGAAGGGCGCGGCTTCCTTCGCGGCGCTTGGCGGCACGGTGAAGACAGCGAGGAAAAGTCCGAGGCCGAGCGCGGCGCGACGGGTGAGCCGAATCACGGGGCCGGAGGCGCCGACACCGGGGCAGGCGCCGGAGTCGAGGTGAAGGTGATCCGTCCGTACAATTCAAGGAGGCGCCGGCGGAGCAACTCATCCTCTTCCTCCGTGGTCTTGCTGTAGGTGCGGCGCTCGAGGGCGCGCTCCGCCAGTTCCATGCTCAGCACGTAGACATGGCCGTCGCGGACAAAGAGGACGTTCCCCCGCTTGGCCACGAAGACCTCGCCGGTCGCGCTGAAGCTGGGACGGTTCGCGAACATCGTGCCGTCGGGCAGCAGATTGCACGTCAGGAGGGTGCCGTCCTCCATGCCGGGAATGAACTTTGCGCTTTCCACCCGCGACTCGGGGAACCGGGCTTGGAAGTCGCGCTGAACGAAATTCGTGAAGAACCAGATGAGATAATCCCGGCGCCCGCGAGTTTCGTGTTCCCAGCGCTGCGTGGCATCCATCTTGAAGCACGCGAGGCTGGCGTGGACGTTGAAGTCGTCCTCGAAGGTCACCACTTCTGGGGTGTCCACGATCCGTCCGCCGAGTTCAGGAAGCACCGGGATCGTGATTCGATAGGCACCGGTCGGTGAGATGTACTGGCTGCCGTCGACCCGACCGACGATTCTGGTCTGGGCCGACAGCGAGGCGGTGGACAGGGCGAGGGCGGCGAGCGGAACGGCGAGGTGACTCAGGCGCATGGGGAAGCGCAGAGTCTGCGCAGGGCTGGCGGCTTTTCAAGCCGACGCTGCGGGAAGCTGCTGCCAGGCGCGGACGGGGACCTGCTCCGGGCGCGCCCGCGGGTCGATGGCCGCCGTCTCGAGCCAGCGTCGGCCGTCGTCGGGAAGGCGGCCGCGCAGCAGGGCCCCGAGTTGCTTGCGCCGGTGCTGGAACACCTCGCGGATCAGGTCGCGGGTCGCGCGGGGGAAAATGAACGGCTCAGGCAGCCGGTGCAGGTTCAGCAGGCAGCTGTCCACCTCCGGGCGGGGATGAAAACAGGTCGCCGCGACGGGATGGCCGGGCGCAGCGGCGTAGGCGGACTGGAGGAAGATCGAGATCGCTCCAAAGGTCTTTGATCCCGGGGGCGCGGCATAGCGGTCCGCCGCTTCCTTCTGCAACATCAGCACCATGCGCTCCGGCAGAGGACCGCCGAGCACCGCGTCCATCCACGGCGTCGAAATTGCGTAAGGCAGGTTGGCGACGATCTTGACCGGGCTTGGATGGGTCGGTTCGCCCGCGGTCCAGCCCGCGAGAGGAAACTCCAGAGCATCGCCTTCGGTCAGGTGCAGGGTCTGGGGAAACCGCGGCGTCACGGTGTCGCGGAGGTGCTGCGCCAACCGCGCATCGCGCTCCACCGCCCAGACGGTGGCACCGGCTTCCAGCAGGGCCTCCGTCAGCGTGCCGAGACCGGGCCCGATCTCGACGACGGTATCGCCCGGGCGCACGTCGGCGAGTTCAAGCGACTTCCGGACGATGTTGCCGTCGACGAGGAAGTTCTGCCCCAGCGCGCGGCGGGGGAAGTGGTTGATCCGGGCCAGCAGCGCCCGCGTCTCAGACGGGGAGAGCGGCATCAGGCGGAGCGGAACGAGGCAATCAGGGCGGCGGGATCGGGAGCGCGCATGAGCGCCTCGCCGCAGAGTATGGCGTGGGCGCCGGCGCGCCGGACGCGGGCGGCGTCGGCCGGCGTCGCGATGCCACTTTCACTCACGGCAATCACGCCGGGCGGGAAGCGGGGGATCAGGGATTCGCTCAGCCCGAGGTCGGTGCGGAAGACCGCGAGATCGCGGTTGTTGACGCCGAGGATGCGCGCTCCGTGGTCGAGGGCGCGCCGCAACTCGTCCTGCCGGTGAATCTCGAACAGCGCATCCAGCCCGGCGGCGTCGGCCGCCGCCGCCAGCGCGGCGATTTCCGGGTCACCGAGGGCGCGGACGATGATGAGGATCGCGCTCGCCCCCGATTCGAGGGCCTCGCGCACCTGAATCGGGTGCACCATGAAGTCCTTGCGCAGGCAGGGCAGGGCGGGTGGCGTGGTGCGGAAGTGCTCCGTGACCGCGCGCAGATCGTCGAGCGAACCGCCAAAGTACTCGCGGTCCGTGAGCACCGAGAGGGCGCTGGCGCCGGCAGCGCGGTACCGCTCCGCCTGACCGACGGCGGAGACGTCCGCGATCGCTCCGGCGGACGGGGAGCGCCGCTTGATTTCCGCGATGATCCCGAGGCCGCCGCCCACCGGGCGGAGGGCGGCGGCGAAGGACGGCGGCGCCGACCGGCTTTGCCGCAGCGCCCTCAGTTCGCCGAGGTCAACGGCCCGGATCGAGGCGGCGATCTCCCTCCGCTTCCACGCCATGATTTCGTCAAGCTTGTCGCCCATGTGCATCGGTAGAAAACACAGGGCGGGGATGAAAACGAGAGCGGAATTCGCCTCCGCCAGAGCGGTGGATTGTGCGTGCGTCCCGGGGGCCTCTGGACTACGCAGGGGCCATGAGTGCCATGGATGACCTGCGGGCGACGATTGCCCGGCTGCGGGGCCCCGGCGGATGCCCGTGGGATCAGGAGCAGACGCATGCTTCGCTGGTCCGCTGCCTCATCGACGAGGTGAGCGAACTCATCGAAACGATCGACCGGCTCGACTTCCCGCACATGCGCGAGGAACTGGGCGATGTCCTGATTCAGGTCGTTTTCCATGCCCAGCTGGCGCAGGAGGGCGGGCACTTCACGCTGGAGGACGTGGCGCGGGAGGTGAACGAGAAACTGGTGCGACGGCATCCTCACGTCTTCGGCGAGGCCGACCGTCTGGGCACGGCGGGTGAGGTCATCGAGACGTGGGAGAAGATCAAGGCGCGGGAGAAGGCGGCGGCGGGCGCCGCGCCGTCGGCTGCGGTCTTCAAGGAGCTTCCCCCGCGACTCCCGGCGTTGATGCTCGCGGAGGCGGTGTGGAAGCAGGTGAACAAGGGAAACCTTCCGGTGGCCGGCGTGGTGGACCGGGACCGCGTCGCGGCGCTGGCCCGCGAGCTGGATGACGCCACCTTGGGAGACCGGTTGTTCGAGCTCGCGGCGGCTGCCCGGGAGCGGGGGCTTGACCCGGAAGGGGCGTTGCGTCGCCGGACCGGACAGGTCATGCAGGAGGTCGAAGTCCGTGTGCGCGCAAACTCGGGCCGCTGAGCTGCCGCCGGACGTCGCGGCGGCGTGGTGGACGCCATTCGCGGACTTTCTCCGCAAGGAACGTCGGTATTCCGCCTACACGCTGCGGAACTACCGGCAGTCGTTGGTGGACCTGGTGGTGTGGCTGCGCGGGGCGGGGAAGTCGCAGGCCGAGCTCGCCGCGCTCACGTCCCGCGAGGCGAGGGACTTTGTCATCGAGTCGCAGCGCCGACTCGACCGCCGCACCGTGCACGCACGCGTGTCCGGCCTGCGCGCCCTTTACCGCTACTGGCAGCGGCAGGGCCGGTTGCGGACGAACCCCTTCGTCGCCCTGCCGCTTCCGCGGCTCGAGCGCCGCCTGCCGCGGTTCCTGTCGGAGGAGCAGATGCAGCGTCTCCTCGAGGCCCCTGGGCGTCTGCTCGCGGAGGGCGCGATCGATGGGTTCACGGCGCAGCGCGACCTCCTCTTGCTGGAGTTGCTCTACGGCGGGGGTCTGCGCGTGAGCGAACTGGTCGCGCTGACGTTCGCGCAGGTCGAGGACGGCTCCGGCGTCGCCCGCATCGTCGGCAAGGGAGGCAAGGAACGGGTGTGCCCCCTCGGGGAGGGTGCGATGGTCCTCCTCCGGACGTTGCGGGATGGCCCGCGCCGGGGCGCGGCGGCGACGGCGCGGGTGCTCGTCCGACCCGGGGATCAAGCGATGACGGCGCGGGACGTGCAGTCCCTCCTCAAGCGCTACCTCGCGGCGGCGGGCCTTCCGGCGGATGCCTCACCCCACACGCTCCGCCACAGCTACGCCACGCACCTCTTGAACGCCGGTGCGGACCTGCGCGTCGTGCAGGAACTGCTCGGACATTCGCGGTTGGCCACCACGCAGATTTACACCCACGTCAGCGGCGCGCGGCTCCGCGAGGTCTACGACCGTGCCCACCCCCGCGCCTGACGCGGGTCACCAGCTCAGGCGGACGGAGGCGCGGTTGAACGCAGCGTCGTAGAACGAGACTTCGACCGACGTCGCGCCGGCGATTTCCGCCCGGGGAATCTCGAGCACGAAGCGTTCCTCCCGACCGTCGCGGATGCCGTCTGCCGGCTGTTCCACCGTGCGCTCGACTCCGTGGTTGAAGCGGAATTCCGCGCCCTCCAGCAGGGAAAGGGCGTCCCGGCCCCGCACGCTCACGGTCAGCACATCGGCGGAGAGCACAGCCGATGCCTCGAGCACGGCGGGCGGCGTGCGGTCGACGCGAAGGTCGTCGGTTTCGAACGTGACGGAGAGCCGCTCGGCCGCGGGTCGGGGCGCTGTCTCGCGCACGGCCAGTCGGGTGAAGTAGAGACCGTCGGGCAGGGCGCTCGTGTCAAACTGCGCGTAGGGCTGGGAGGAGTCGACGGCGACGTCCGTCCACGCCTGATCCCCCTCACGCCGGATCGAGAACGTCGCGACCACGGTGTCGGAGTCTCCGTCGCTGATCGCCCAGTAGGCCAGTTGCATGCCCGGGGCGGGGACGATGGGTGAGTTGAGGAGCGGCGCCCGGCGCTTCTCCTCGGCGTTGTCCTTGGGCTGATTCAACATCTGCCCGAGGGTGGTGCTCACGGGCGGCGGTGGTTGGGCGCCGGGCAGCAGGGCGAGATTCGGGGAGAAGAGACGGAAGTCGGTCAGCACCGGTCGGCGATTCTGGGGCAGGTGGTGGAGCGTGGCGCGGTCGATCGCGAAGTCGGCCGGCAGTTGGGACGGGAGGGTGAGGCGGAGGCGGGTGTAGCGACCGCGGAGGGTGGGCGCGGCGCGCCACGCCCCGTCCGCGCCGGGGGCGGCGGCCCACGCGGACCATCCTTCAATCTCGTCGCTGCCGAAGCTGGTGCGCAGGCTGACACCGATGTCCGGTTCCGCGATTCCGCGCAGGCGATCGAATCGCAGCGCGCCGAGCGTCGCAGGGGCACCGAGGTCGATGCGCCGGGTCTCCAGTTCCCGTCGCTCGCTGGCGGCGAAGTCGATGAGCGCAAACCCCGGAGCGTTGTTGCGCAGGGCGAGGAACCGATTCTCCCCGAATGGGACGAGGGCGTTGAGCTGCGCGGAGGCGCTGCCGGCGAGGGTGAGGGAGCGGCGTTCGACGAGATCATAGCCGACCAACTCGCCCTGCTCGCCCGCCGCGATGAGCAGCACGTTGCCGCGCTTCAGGACGCGGTAGAACGCCACGCCGGCGCGCGCGGCCAGGGTCTCCGGGAAGCCGCCTCCCGCCGGCAGCCAGATCAGGCTGCTGCGCCCGCCAAAGCGCTCCGGCGTCGGCGCCTCCGTCGGTGGGGGAGCAGGCAGGGCATCCTTGTCGGCCGGTGCATTCGGGGACGGCCGACTGATCCGGCTGGAGGCGCTGCCGGGCGAAAAGATCGCCGTCGCGTAGACGTCGCCCGATGGGAGGGTGAGGAGGTCGGTGATCTCCGCGTCGCGGTTCTCGACGATCAGGGTTGGACTGCCGCCCTCGGCGGCGAAGGCGTAGAGGTTTCCCTTGGGCGCCGAACCGGCGAGGATCGCGCCGTCCGCCCGGCGGGCGAGACGACGGACGTTGCGGTCGCGGACTTCACCCCACGTCGAAATTCCCTTGGCCGCAAGGGCCGCGGGGTCCGAGACCCGGTCGGCGGAAAGCCCGGCGCGGGCAAGGGCCGCGAGATCGACGCGATAGATGCGCCCGGGGTTGCCGGTGGCGGCAAGCACGGTGCCTTCATCCAGCGCCAGGAGGTCCAATACGCTGTCGACGGGGAGGATCACCCGCGCGACCGGGCGGTCGCCTTCGACAAGCGTCAGTCCGCCCTGACCGCCCGTCCCGGCGAGGATGCGATCGCCGGTCAGCGGCAGGACCGCGAACACCTGGGTGTCGTCGAGATCCGCCACCGGCTGAAGGCGGAAGCCTCGGCTCGGCACGTCGACCGTGAGGGCGAGGATCCGGCCCTCGGGTCCGGACCCGACCAGCCAGCGGTCGGTGCCGGACGGCGCGAGGGACCAGAGGATCTCCTTCACCGGAGCGCCCGTGAGGTCCGCCACGGAGGGTCCGGCCACGATGCGCCCGTCCGATCGGGTCGCGAGTCCCTTCAGGTTGCGGCTGGGGGTGTCGCGATAGAAATCGACGTCGGTCGACTTCGAGAGCGGATCGGCCCGCAGGAAAGCGGAGGCAGAAGCGAAGAGGCCGAGAAGGGCGAACAGCGACGTCGGTCGTGAGGGACGCATGGGAAAAAGGGTGGTCCGCCGGGAACGGGAACCGGGCTAGTCGGTCACCGTGAACGACCGGCGAATCTGCGCGCTGATCAGGCGGTCGGGCATGACGTGCTCCTCCCAGAGGACCGTCGCGAGATCCTGCCGCCCGAAGCGCGAGTCGAGATTGCCTTGGGTGATGCGCTCGATCGAGGCCGGCGCGCCGGCAAACCGCTCGTTCTGGTCGAGCACGGCGGAGGTGCGCTCAAGCACGGCGACGTACAACCCGTCGGGTCGGCGGAAGGAGCGGAGCCCCTCCAGATAACTGGAGAAGCTGCGAACGTCGCTCGCGCTCAGGGAGGCGGCCTGGCCGGTGGCGCGGTCGAGGTCCCGGCCGTTGAGCACCACGAGTTCGAGGGTGCGTCCCACCCAGGCCGCCGGCGCGACCAGCGTCGCGGTCGCCTCCAGCGTCCCGTCCTGATGGTCCCGTCCGTCGAGAAGGATCGAGACCGTCTCGCCCTCACGCGGCCGGGTGGAGGACGGCTGGACGTGATCGAGGTAGGCCCACGGGCGCTGGCGGAGTCGCTCGATCCGGATCCGGACTGCATCGGGAAAGGTGCGCTCGAAGGGATTTTGGAGGCAGGCGTTGAGTTTCTGGAGGAACTCCTCCAGCCCGGCGGCGAAGCCCTGCGGGCCCGGGTAGAGCATCGCGAGTTCGAGGGGCTTCTGGCCGGGGTAGTCGACACGGGTGATGACACGGAAGCCCTCGGCGAAGCCGGCGTCGTTGGAACCCTGAATCGCCTGCGTCACGCCCATCGCGGTGGCGAGCGGCGCGAGTTGGGGATGGCGCGCCACCGCGAAGCGCAGCGCGCGCTGCGGCGTCTCGACCTCGACGGGGATGAGTCGGGGTCCGGGGCCGAGTTCGCCGGCGACGGCGGAGAGGCGGTCTTGAAGCAGCGTGCCGATGACCGGTCCGGTGTTCGAGACCTTCATCGAGTTCAGGTTCGACGGCAGGATCGCGACGATTTCCGAGGCACAGAGAGGCAGGGCAACGTCGCCAATCCCGAGCATGGGGTGGCCGAACGCGGTGATCCGGCGCCCGTCCACGCGCGACACGGTGCCGGTGCCGGCGATTGTGATGTCACCCACGGCGAGTGCCACCGCCACGGCGTCCCCGGGATTGAGGGCGGCGGGGAGCTGAGGGGACGGCGCATTCGACCCGGCGTTGGATCCGCCGAGGGCGGTCGCGGCGAGTCCAAGGGCGCGCAGTTCCGGCGCGAAGCGCTCGGCCACCGACGGTGCGAGTCCCGACAGCGTGAACACGGGCGTGACGGGTTGGAGCGAAACGAGGTCCGCGCCGGCGGTGCGCGGGGTGGCGGGCGCGGGTGCGGATCCGGTCGCCTCAAGCGGAATGGGAACCAGCGGCAAATCGCTCATGCGGAGCGCCACTTCCTCGAGGTCCGCGACGGGGGTGAAGCCGGCGTAGCGCACGGTCTCGAAGCGTTGCACCTGGTAGCTGAGCGCACCGGCGAGGCGGCCGCGGATGTAGAGGGGGCTGCCACTCATGCCGGCCACGGCCCCCATGGCTTGAACCCGCGGATCCGTGAGGCGGCAAAGGATGAGGGACTTGCCCGGGCCGAGCGCGTTGCGGATGATCCCGGTGACCTCCACGGTGAAGGCTTCCGGCGTGGTCCCTTGAAAGACCGTCCACACCTCGCCTCGGTCTCCGCTGGCCACCTCCGCCAGTGGCAGCGGCGGTCCATCCGGTGAACGGGCGTCGGCAAGCGGCGCCGCGAGCGCGAGCACCAGTCCGAGACACGCCCAGGAGAGACGCGAAGCGTGGACTCGGATGAAGGAGGGCGGGCGGAGGGGGAGCATGGCTCGCGTCAGAGCGAGAGAATTGCGTCGCGCATGCGCTCGCAGGCCCGATCGATCATGGCGCCCTCATGGGCGGTGCTGAGGAAGCAGGCCTCGTAGGCGCTGGGCGGCAGGTAGACATCGCGCGCGAGGCAGGCATGGAAGAAACGACCGAACAAGACCGCGTCCGACTGGAGGGCATCCGCGTAGGCGTGCACGGGCTTGGGGGAGAAATAGAGGCAGAACATGGACCCCGTCTGGGGCACCTGGGCGGGCAGGCCTTTCTGGCGCGTAGCCTCGAGCAGGGTGTCGCGCACCTGCTGACCGAGGGCGGCGAGACGCGGGTACGGATCGCCCTCCTCCAGCAGACGCAGGGCGGCGAGTCCGGCTGCCATCGCGAGCGGATTGCCGCTCAGAGTGCCCGCCTGGTAAACCGGACCGAGTGGCGCGAGGTGGTCCATGATCTCGGCGCGGCCGCCAAACGCCCCGACGGGGAGACCGCCGCCGATGATCTTCCCCAAGGTCGTCAGGTCCGGAGTGATGCCCTCGATCTCCTGCACGCCGCCCTTGGCGAGTCGGAAGCCGGTCATGACCTCGTCGAAAATCAGGAGCGCGCCGGCGCGCGTGCAGGCAGCCCGCAGGGCGGCGAGGTAGCCGGGGAGGGGCAGGATCAGTCCCACGTTGGCCGGGTAGGGCTCGACAATCACCGCGGCGATTTCACCGGGATGGGCGGCGAAGGCGGCTTCGACCGCGGCGGCATCATTGTAGGGGAGGACGATCGTTTCGCGCGCGAAGGACGCGGGGACGCCGGCGCTGTCGGGGTTTCCGTGGGTCAGCGCGCCCGAGCCGGCCTTGATCAGGAGCGAGTCGGAGTGCCCATGGTAGCAGCCGGAGAACTTGATGATCTTGTCCCGCCCGGTGAAACCTCGCGCCAGCCGGATCGCGGACATCGTCGCCTCGGTGCCGCTGTTGCACAGGCGCACTTTTCGAATGGAGGGAACGAAGCGCGTGATGGACTCGGCCATCTCCACCTCCAGCGGATTGGGCGTGCCGAACGAGGTGCCGCGGTCGAGGGCGGCGGCAATGGCATCGCGGACCGCAGGGTGGTTGTGGCCGTGGATGGCCGGTCCCCAGGTGCAGACGAAGTCGATCAGCGTGCGGCCGTCGACGGTGGTCAGGGTCGCACCTTGGGCTGACGTGACGAAGAAGGGGGCGCCGCCGACGGAGCGGAAGGCCCGGACGGGCGAGTTCACGCCTCCGGGAATCAACTGGCGGGCGCGGGCGAAGAGATCAGTGGACGTCATGTCGACACTCAAACGGACTCAGGAAACGTATTTTTGCACGATCGGAATGCGGCGCCCCACCCCGAATGCGAGGGGGGTGATCCGCAGGCCCGGCGCGGCCTGCTTCCGCTTGTATTCGTTGAGATCGACCTTGCGGACCACGTCCTCGACGGTCGCGGCCGCAAACCCGCGTTCGATGAGGTCACGGCGGGAGAGTCCCTCCTCGACGTAGCCTTTGAGGATGTCGTCGAGCACGTCATAGGGCGGGAGGCTGTCCTGATCCGTTTGCCCCGGGCGCAATTCCGCGCTCGGCGGTTTCTCGATGGTGTTGCGGGGGATGACCTCGCGGTCGCGGTTGATCCAGTGAGCGAGCGCGTAGACCTGAGTCTTGAAGACATCGCTGATCACGGCGAGTCCGCCGCACATGTCGCCGTAGAGGGTGCAGTAGCCGACGGCGACTTCGCTCTTGTTCCCGGTGGTCAGGAGGAGGGATCCGAACTTGTTGGAGAGCGCCATCATCACGACGCCGCGGATGCGGGCCTGGATGTTCTCCTCCGTCACGTCGCGGGGGCGCCCGGCGAACACTGGGCCGAGGGCCGTCTCGCAGGCCCCGACGGCCTCGGCGATGCCGATCGTTTCGAAGCGGATTTCCAGGTTCTCGGCGAGGATGCGGGCGTCGTCCCGCGAGTGCTGGGAGGAAATCGCGGAGGGCAGCGAGACGCCGATCACGTTCTCCCGGCCCAGCGCGGCGACGGCGATCTCCGCCACGACGGCGGAGTCGATGCCGCCGGAGAGCGCGACGAGGGCGCGGCGGAAACCGCTCTTGTGGGCGTAATCCCGCAGGCCGAGCACGAGTGCGGCGTGGATGTCGGCGAGGCCACCGGACGGGAACGAGGGATCGAGGTGCGGCGCGGACTCCCCCAGGTCCACGACCCGCGTGTCCTCGCGAAACGCCGTCAGGCCGGCCGCGATGCGGCCGTCCGGATGGGCCACGAGGCTGCGCCCGTCGAAGACCAGTTCGTCGTTGCCGCCGACGGCGTTCACGTAGGCGACCGGGCACGCGAGCAGTCGGCTGGCGTCGGTGACCAGCGCCTGGCGGATCCCGTCCTTCTCGTGATGCCACGGACTCGCCGAGAGGTTCACCATGAGATCAAGCCGCTGTCCCGCGAGGTGCCGGAGGGGATCGACCCGGTAGAGCTGACGCGTCGTAAAGCGCGGGTCCGTCCAGATGTCCTCGCAGATGGTGACGCCGATTCGGCGCGGGCCGAGCGTGAAGGTCGTCGGGGTGGCTGCCGGTTCAAAGTAGCGGTCCTCGTCGAACACGTCGTAGGTCGGGAGGAGGCATTTCTGGGCGGAGCCACGCACCGCCCCGTCGACGCACCAGGCGGCGGCGTTGACGCACCGCCGTCCCTCAGTGGACGGGTTGCGCTCGACCGTCCCGATCAGGGCCGGCACGGGACCGACGGATTGCGCAATCAGCGCCAGCGAGGCCTCAACATCGGAGACGAAGCTGCGCTTGAAGAGCAGGTCGCGGGGAGGGTAGCCGCAGGTGACCAGTTCGGGAAAGACGACGAGCTCAGCGCCAGCCCGGACCAGCGTCTCGTAGGCGGCGATGATCCGGCGGCGGTTGCCGGCGAGGTCACCGACGGTGGTGTTCAGTTGGGCGAGTCCGATGCGCATGGAACGACGGTCGACAGGATGCGAACGCCCGACAATAGGGCTTGGGCGGAAAAGAACAACTCCCGAGGCTCGTGCCCGAGGTCTTCGGACCCGGCGCGCGCCAAGGTCCGACTCCCGAGGTTTGCTCCCGTGGACCGGTGATGCTGGAGCGGTCGCTGGCCGTGCGGAAGCCGGAACACCGGACTTGCGCCCGCGGGCCGTCAGGGGGAGCCTTGGCCATGCGTTGGCCGCGGCTCCTCCTCGTTGGTGTGATTCTGCTCGTTCCCCTTCGAGCCGAGGAGCCCGGCTCGCTGGCGCTGGAGGACGCGCTGGCGGCGGTCGAGCGGGTCAACGTCAACGTTCTCCTCAGCCGGGAGGGCTTCGAGCAGGCGCTGGAGGTCGCCCGCGTCCAGCGGTCAGACCTGCTGCCGGCGGTGGGCGCGGCGGTCCAGCGGCGTCGGTCCGAGAGCCCGCTGATTTCATCCACGGCCAAGGCAGCCGGTCACCCGTCCAACCGGTCGGATGTCCGCATGACCGCATCGCTCGCGCTCCTCAGTCCGCAGCAGATTGCGCAGTATCGGGCGGCACAGGTCGGAGTGGAGGTGGCGCGGCTGGATGTGCAGCAGACAATCCAGACCATCCTCGCAACGGTGGCACAGACGTTCTTTGCGCATCTTCGCAACGTGAAGCGCATCGAGGTCCTGGAGGCCAATGTCCGCCGGGGCCGTGAACTCCTGACGCTGGCGCAAAACCAGGTGGCGGCGGGGGTGGCGACGCAGATCGACATCACCCGGGCGGAGTCACAACTCGCCCTGGCTGAGCAGGCGCGGCTGCAGCAGGACACCGTGGTGTACGAGAGCGAACTGCGGTTGAAGCGGTTGTTGGACCTCGAGGCCGGTGCGCCGTTGCGCCTGGTTGACTTCGCGGTGCGACGGACCGAGGAGGCACCCTTTGCCTCGGCGGGTGAGCGAACCCTCTTCGAGCGACGGGCGGATTACCTGCGGGCGCAGCGGCAACTCGAGCAGACCGCGGAGAGCCTGCGGGCGGTGCGCTGGGAGCGGTATGGCGCACTTTCGCTGACCGGGGACTATGGGCTGGCGAACACGGAGGTGTTCGCGAAGGACGATCAGGTGGCATGGTCGGCGGGCGTGGCCCTGTCGGTACCGGTGTTCGACGGCCAGCGACAACGCAGCGGCGAGCGGCAGGCGCGATCGCTGCTGCGTTCGCAGGAATTCCGGCTGCGGCAGTTGGAGTTGCAGATCGCCGGAGAGGTGCGGCTGGCGCATCAGGACGCGCGCTCGCGGCATGCCCAAGTCGGCGTGGCGGAGAAGAGCCTTGCACTCTCGCTTGAAGAGTTGCAACTGGCCCAGCGTCGCTTCGAGCAGGGCGTGGCGGACAACCGGGAGATTGTCGATGCGCAGAACCGACTGGCTCTCGCGAGCGACAATCTGAACGAAGCGATCTACCAGTACAATCTGAGTCGGGTCGAGTTGGCTCGGACCCGGGGTGAAGTCCGGGCCATTCTCGGCGAGCGGGAGTGAAGCGCGGTGCCGCCTGAAGCGGGTCCGCTGAACCGCTGGCTTACTAGGTGAAGAAATCGCCCCGGTTGAACTCGGTTGTGGTCGGAGTCCAAACGGGCGGACGGCGCGCCAGGTCACGGTCGAAGTTCCGGCGCCGCTCGTCCGGGATCCAGTAGACCAAGTCTTCGTCCGGAAGGGGATTGGATGGGCCGCGGAACTCGGAGTTCATGTACTTCGAGGCGAAGCGTTGTCCCATCGACCCGCTGATGGTGACGCGGTACCCGGACCAGTCTTCCAAGAGCCGAACCAGGTTTTGCACGCCACCGCTGTTGGTGGGAGGGGATGTCCCCGGGGGCGTATTGCCGGTGAGAATGCCGGCGTTCAGGGTGATTTCGCTGCTTCCTGGGGCCGGCACAGCGCGGCGAACATCAACGGTTAAGGCGGAGTTGTCGTCATTCCACCCCTCGGACAGGACGGTTACGGCATCACCCATGAGGACGGCGGGATTGTTGCGGGTGGTGCCGCCGTGGGTGATGGAGGCCGTATTGTAGTCGCCCTGGATGTAGAGGGCGTTGTTCGAAACCACAGCGAAGCCCTTCGGCTGGCCATCGGCATCAGTCAGTGCCGGAGTGGTGGCACCATTCGTGAGACGGATGCCCGCGCCGTCACCCGGTCCGCGGATTCCGGCGGCCGCGTCGTGGATGTAGATCAACCCATTGTAGGCGGAAGCAAGGGCGGTGTTGGAGGCCAGCGCCGTGGTCAGCGCACCCACGTCAAGGGTCGTCATCTTCATGTTGCGCTGCTCGCGCTTGTCGAAGACATCTTTGCGCCGCTCAGCCGGAGGGATGATGAGATCGAGATCGGCTGCGATGGTGCTGTTGTAGGCGGTCGGATTCGAGGAGGTACCGACGTTCACCACCGGATTGCCGTGCCCGTCCTCCGAGACGGTGACGACCAACCCGGCACGGTTGTACATGCGGCGGGAGGCGACGATGGGATCCTCGCTGATCGCGAGGCCACTCTCGTCCTCGGGCGGAGGGGCGATGATGGAGCGGTAGACCTCCTTGGCATCCGCGCCGCCGGCAAAGTTCTCATACGCCGTCGGATAATCCGCGAGGGCCTTGCCCACATTCACACCGCCGACGAGGGCCACGGTCATCGTCTGGCTCTCGCTGCTGATCGGCGGCAGCGGGGTCACGCTCCTCGCGCCGTGGTTGATCGAGGGCGAGCGGCCGTGGGAGCGCATTTTCCTCTTCGGCACCGTCCCGATGACGGTGGCTCGCTGGGTACGGCGCTGCAGGCCTACGCCGCGGCGTTCCCGCGCCTGAGCCTGCCGTACGAACCGCTCGCGTACTCGATCCTCCTCGGGGATTTTCATGCTCCGCTCTCAAGCTACGCGCTCCTGGGCTTGGCGGTCGCCGCCGGCGCAGCGTGGCGGGCCTCGGGACAGCGCCGCTACGCGGTGCTGGTGGGGGCGACCCTCACGTGGACGGTGCTCGCGAATGCCTGGGCGCTTCCGTTGCACGCGCTCGCGATCGCGGCGTGGATCGAGTGGGGGCGGGTGTCGTGGCGGACCCTGCTGGCCGCCGTTGCGGCCGGAGCGTTCGCCGTCTGGCTCCTTGCGTGGGGCTTTCTCTCCGAGTTCACCCTGGAGGCCGCGCGGCAGTCGCTCCGGTTCGCGTGGGTTCCGTTGGAGGAGGGCACACCGCCGCTGTTCTTCCTGATCCTGCTCGGACCGACCCTGCTGCTCCTGTCGGCCGGGTTCCTCTCGGGCGATCGCACCGTGCGGCGGATTTCGATCCTCGGCGCGGCCGCGCTGGTGCTGGTGGAACTCGTGTTCGTCGACGACTCCTACGGCGGCTCGGACAATCGTTTCAACACGGTCCTGAAGGCGTGGCCGTGGATCGCGAGCGCGCTGCTGCTCCTCGCGGCGCCGCTGGCCGAAGATCGCGGCGCTGATCGCTTGCCTGCTGCCCTGTGCGTACGCGCGCGACCTGTGGATCCACTGGCGCGATGCGCGGTCTCCCTCCACCGGTCGCCTTGAGGGAGATGCCTTCCTCACGGTGCGGCGCGAGAACAAGATCATGCTTGAGCGCCTGCGCGTCGAGCCCCGCGGCGTGGTGGCTCAGGATCCGCGGGCCGACGGCGAACTGGCGTTGGTCAGCCTGCCGCTCCACGCCGGCCACGGCATGTGGCTGGGCTGGGATGGCTATTCCTCGCTGTGGCGCGGATTCCCGGAGGACGTGCCGCACCGCCGTCGCCGTCTCGAGGCGGTGTTCGATGGACAGGACCCGGCGGCCGGCGGGTGGATGGCCGCGGAGAAGATCGATTACGTTTTGTTCTATCGGGAGCGTGAGTCCAAGGAGCGTTGGGAGGCGATCGACCGCTCGCTTCGCTCGCACTATCTGTGGTGCGAGATTTATCGCGAGGGCGATCGCCCGGTTGGCTTCTGGCGTCGTCAGGGGCGCGCCCGCTGAGTGGCGGAGCGAGGAGGCGCGGACGCTGAGGTGGTCCGTGAGGGGGATCGCGCTGCCGCATGGACGGAGCGATTTCGGGCTTTTGCCGGCCGGTCGATTCGTGTTCGCTGCGCGCATGGAGCTTTCGTCCCTCGTCAATCCCTCGGTCCTGTCCCAGCCGGCGTACGAACCGGGAAAGCCGATCGATGACGTGGCGCGCGAACTGGGTCTTGACCCGCGCGGGATCATCAAGCTGGCGTCCAACGAGAATCCCTTCGGCCCTTCGCCGCGGGCCCTCGCGGCGGCCCACGCCGCCCTTGAGCAGGGGCAGCTCTATCCGGATGGCGGTTGCTACGCCCTGCGGCAGCGGTTGGCCCGGGAGTGGAGTCTGGCACCGGACCAGTTCGTCGTGGGCAACGGCTCAAACGAGATCCTTGAGTTGCTCGGCCATGTGTTCCTGCGCCCGGGCGATGACGTGGTCATGGGTGCACCCGCCTTCATTGTCTACAAACTGGTCACGCTGCTCTTCGCGGCGCGGGCGGTGGAGGTGCCGCTGCGGGATTTTGGCCACGATCTGGAGCGGATGTCGGCGGCCGTCACGCCGCGAACCAAGCTGGTGTTCGTGGCGAGTCCGAACAATCCCACCGGGGTCGCCAATGCCGCGGACGATCTGGTCCGCTTCGCCCGCGGTCTGCCGGATCACGTGGTGCTCGTCTTCGATGAAGCCTATGCGGAGTACGTCGAGAACGGCCCGGATATGCGGCCGCTGATCGCGGAGGGTCGGAAGATTCTTTGTCTGCGGACCTTTTCGAAGATCCATGGCCTCGCGGCGCTGCGGGTGGGCTACGGGTACGGTTCGGTGGAGATGGTCCGATTGCTTGGCCGGGTCCGGCAGCCCTTCAACGTGAACGCCATCGGACAGGCGGCCGCGCTCGCCGCACTCGACGACACGGCGTTCGCCGAACGCTGCCGGCGGGACAACCGGGCGGGGCTCGCCCAACTTGAAGCCGGTCTGGCGCGGCTGGGGGTGCCGACCGTGGCGAGCGCGGCGAACTTCCTCCTGGCGGAGGTCGGCGACGGGGCGGGCGCCTTCGCGGAGTTGCAGGGGAAGGGAGTGATCGTCCGGCCGGTGGCCTCCTACGGCCTGCCGTCATACATCCGCATCACCGTCGGCACCCGCGAGCAGAACGACCGTCTGCTCGCGGAGCTCGAACGCTGGCTGGCCCGCGGCGACCGGGCCCGGCCGGTCACTTGACCGGCCAGGGCGGCGGGCCGGGGAGCGAGGTCGGACGGCTGCGCAGTTCCTCGAGAATCACGTCGATCGCCTTGTCGAGTTGCTGGTCCTCGCCGCGGAATTCGCGGGCGGGGTCGTTGTCCACGACGATGTCCGGATCGACGCCGTGTCCCTCGATGATCCACGCGCTGCCATCCTTCGCGTAGGTGGCGAACTCGGGACGATTCAACTCGCCTCCGTCCATGAACGGCAGGGTTCCGGCGATGCCGATGACGCCGCCCCAGGAGCGCTTGCCGACGAGCTTCCCGAGTCCGGCATCGCGGAAGCGGTACGGGAACAGGTCGCCATCGGAGGCGGAGTATTCGTTGAGCAACGTGACCTTGGGCCCCACCACTTGCTCGCGCGGATCGGGCACGGGCTGACCATTCCTCCGCAGGTCGATCATCGCGACCTCGCGACGGAGGCGTTCGATGATCATCGGCGACACGTTGCCGCCGCCGTTGCCACGGACGTCGATCACGAGCGCTGCTTTATCGAGTTGCGGGTAGAAGCGGCGGACAAAGACGTTGAGCCCCTCCGGTCCCATGTCGGGGATGTGCAGGTAACCCACCTTCCCGTCGCTGCGGGCGGTGACGTGGGCGATGTTCTTCTCCACCCAGGCATGGTAGTACAGGGGACTCTCATCGGCGATCGGCACCACGGTGACGTCGCGGGCGCCCCCCTCCCTGGGCTGGTCATTGACCCGGAGCGTGACCTGACGTCCGACGGTGCCCACGAGCGCGGCGTAGAGGTTCTCGAGCTGCGCGACGGGGCGCCCGTTGACCGCGAGGATGAACTCGCCCTCGCGCACGTTGACGCCGAGTTCAGTGAGCGGTGAGCGCGTACGGGTCTGCCAGTTCTGGCCCTTCAGGATCCGGTCGATGCGGTACGCGCGGGACTCAGGGTCGCGGGAGACCTGGGCGCCGAGCAGGCCGGTGGGCTGGCGTGGCGCCTCCACGCGGTCGCCACCGGAGACGTACGCGTGCCCGGCGCGCAGTTCGCCGATCAACTCGCCGATGAGGTACGTCAGGTCGTTGCGCGTGGCGACGTGCGGAAGGAGCGCGGCGTATTTGCGCTGCTGCTCGGGCCAGGCGACGCCGTGGAGGTTCGGGGCGTAGAAGAAGTCACGCATCTGCCGCCAGCTCTCGTTGAACATCTGGGCCCACTCTGCGGGACGATCGACCACCGCCTCGACCGCTGCGAAATCGAGTCGGTTCTCGGGTTTCAACTCCAGGCGACCGGCGGGAAGGTCGGCGATCGACCAATCGCGTCCCACGCGCACCAAAGCCCGCTTTCCGTTCGCGCTGATTTCGAAGACATCGGCGTTGATGACCTCGGTCTCCTTGCGGTCCTTGAGGTGATAGAAGGCGACGACGGAGCGCGAGGCAACGCCCGCCCCGAAGCCCTCGCCACCGCCGCCGCCCGTCACCGGGCCGCCCGGGCGACGGCGGTAGAAGACCCGATCGCCGATCAAGCGCGCCGGGCCGTAGTTTGAGGGCGCGATGGGGAGCGCGACGATGCGCTCCGCTAGGCCCTCGGAGTCGATGACGGTCGGGGCCGGGGAGGGGACCTTGGGGGCGCCTTCGGACTTGCGCTCCGGCTTTTCCGGTTTTTCCGCGTCGCCGTCCGCGGCCTTGCCCGGAGCTGGCGCGGCGCTCACCGAGACCTCATCGCTGCGCGGCGCAAAGGGCGACGGGGTGGATTTGGCCAGCGCGACCAGGTAGATGCGCTCCATGTTCTGGTAAGCGTGATTCCACTCGGTGTCCGAGTAGATCGGGTTGAAGTCGCGCCCCGAGGCGAACGTGAGCCACTTGCCGTCGTCGGAAAAGCGCGGGCTGTTCGCATCGTACCAACCGTCGGTGACGGCGACCGTGTCGCCCTTCGCGACGTGGGTGATCATGACCTGGGAGGGCGTCTGCAGGTGCTCGCGCGTCCAGGTGATCCACTGCGAGTCGGGCGACCACGCGAAGTCGCGGATGAGCCCGGATGGATTGGTGGCGACGGATGTGACCTGCTTTGAGTCGACGTCGATGACGCGCAGGCGCGAGAGGCGGTCGGCCCACGCCAGTTGCTTGGAATCCGGCGACCACCGGGGCAGGAAGTAGTAGGTGTCGGCGTCGCTCGTGAGCTTCGTCGCCGGGGTCCTGCCGTCCTGCGCCTGCACGTAGAGTTCGAACTCCCCGGAGGCGTCCGACAAGTAGGCCACCCAGCGACCATCCGGCGACCACGTCGCGCTGCGCTCGTGGATGCCCGGCGTCTGGGTGAGATTGCGGGTGGGTCCGTTCTTCGCCGGGACGGTGAACACATCGCCGCGCGCCACGACGGTGGCCCGCTGGCCGTCGGGCGAGAGGTCCACGCTCTGGACCCAGCGGGCGACGGATTGGAGCGAGGGGCGCCGCGTGACGAGATCCTCTTGCACGAGGATTGGGACCGCGGCGGCGCGCTCGCTCTTGAGGTCGAGCTGCCACAGCTGACCGGCCTGCTCAAAGACGATGGTGCCGGGACCGAGCGACGGGAATTTCACGTCGAACGCAGTGAACTGGGTGAGTTGCCGGGTGGTCTTGGTCGCGAGGTCATACACGAAGAGGTTGCCGCGGCCGGTGCGCTCGGAGACGAAGTAGATGCGGTTGTTCGGCGCCCACATCGGAAAGATGTCTTGGGCGTCGTTCTGCGTGATGTTCTCTAGGGCCCCGGACTTGAGGTCGTAGATCCAGATGTCGTCGGCCATGCCGCCCCGGTAGTTCTTCCACGTGCGGAACTCGCGGAAGATGCGGTTGTAGGCGATGCGGGAGTCGTCGGGTGAGAACGAGACGAAGCCGCCCCGCGGGACCGGGAGTTGCGTCGGCACTTCGGCGTCGGGCCCGACGGTCAGCAGTTCACCGATGAATGGGTTGAACGAGCGGGCCCGCGAGCGGAAGACGATCTCGGGTGCGGTGTTGCGCCAGCCCATGACGACGTTGTTCGGCCCCATGCGGTCGGCGAGGTCGTCGCGGGACAGCGCAGCCGAGAAAGTCAGGCGCTTCGGCGTTCCGCCCGCCGCGGGCATGCGATAGACTTCGGTGTTGCCGTCGTACTGCGCGGTGAAGGCCAGCGTCGTGCCGTCCGGCGAAAAGCGCGGGAAGATCGCGTAACCGGGGCCATCGGTGAGGCGGCGGGCCACACCGCCGGCGACGGGAACGGAGTAGAGCTGCCCCGCGTAGGAGAAGACGATCTCCCTCCCGTTGGTCGCCGGGAAGCGGAGGAGTCGCGTGTCGCCGGCATCGGCCGATGCGGCGAAAAGGAGGGTGGGCGCGGCCAAAGCGAGGCCGGCGACGAGTCGAAGGAACATCCGGGCAATCATGGGAATCCGCAGCGTGTGTCGAACCTGCGGGAGCGCCAGCGGAAAGTGTCTTCCCCGCCGCCTGAGCCGTAAGCCTGCGGTCGATCGGGTCACAGCGAGGCGATCGGGTGGCACCCCTCAGAGGCGCTCTCCCGTCGAAGCACCCTCCGTGTCTGCCTCGGTCTGTCGCCGCTGAAATGCGCTCGTCCGCTCGCCTCGCCACTCCGCCTCCGACTGCCGGTTGACGGCTTAGGAGTAGATGCCGCCGCCGACCAGCCTTTGCCCTTGGTAGAGGGCGAGGACCTGACCCCGGGCGAGGCCGCGCTGCGGCCGATCGAAACGCACTTCGCCGAACCCTCCCGATTCCGGAGTCACCTGCAACGCCACCCGGGGATCGCGGTACCGCACGCGCCCTTCCAAGGCGAGTGGTGCGGTCGGGGCCGGACCCAGCCACTGGAGGTTCCGGACGCGCACCCGGTCGGTGAAGAGCCCCGGGGCCTCGGGATCCTCGAAAGCGACGAGCAGCGCGTGATCCTCGGCGCGTTTGCCGACGACCACGTAGGCTTTCCCGTCGGTGTTCGACGGGATCCGGATCCCGCGACGCTGCCCGAGCGTGTAGTAGTGCAGCCCGAGGTGGGTCCCGAGTCGGCGTCCATCCTCCGCCCGAACGATCGGGCCGGGACGGTCCGGCACGTAGGCCCGGAGAAAGTCCTGCATGCGGACCTGCCCAATGAAGCAGATGCCTTGGCTGTCCTTCTTGTCCGCGTTGGGCAGGCCCGCCTCGCGGGCGAGGCCGCGGAGCGCGGGTTTTTCGAGGTGCCCGATGGGAAAGCGCGCGTCGCCGAGTTGTTCCTGCGACAACAGGGCAAGGAAGTAGGACTGGTCCTTGTTTGGGTCGGCCCCCTCCCACAACTCCCAGCCCCGCTCAGCGGAGGCGCGGCGCTGCGCGTAGTGGCCGGTGGCGACGGCCGCGAAGCCGTGGTCCTTCGCCCAGCGCCGGAAGACGCCGAATTTGATCTCCCGATTGCACATCACGTCCGGGTTCGGCGTGAGTCCGCGGGCATACTCGTCGAGCAGGTAGTCGACCACGTGCGAGCGGTAATCGCGCATCAGGTTGACCACCTGAAAGTCGATCCCAATCCGCTCGGCCACGGCCCGGGCGTCCGCGATGTCCTGTTCCCAAGGGCAGTCCCCGATGATGCCGTCCTCGTTGATCCAGTTTTTCATGTACGCCGCGGCCACGTCGAAGCCCTGCCGCTTAAGCAGGAGGGCGGCGACGGCGCTGTCCACGCCGCCGGACAGGGCGACGAGAAGGCGTTCCGATGACGGCGAGGACATGCGGGAAACGACGGTCGGGGGACCGGAGTTGTCAATGGCGGGGTCCGGTCCACCCCCCGACCGCCCTCAGGTCACCCTTGCGCGGGCGACGAAAAACGACCTTGCGCGGCGTTCCGGACCCCCGCTGACTCGGCCCGTCATGTCCGGCCCCGCCGTCCCCTCCGCTTTTGGCAAGGACCATCCTTTTCCGGCTCTCGTGTCGGAGAACCGTCTCCTGAGTGGTGCTGGATCCGGCAAGGAGACCCGGCACTTCGTGGTGGGCCTGGCGGGCAGCGGGCTCTCGTACAAGGCGGGCGACTCGCTCGGCATCTTCGCGACGAGTCGGTCCCAGGACGTGGCGGAGATCCTTTCCCACCTCGGTGTCACGGGCGAGGAGCCCGTGCTGCTGCCGAAGGCGGCGGCGCCGATGGCGTTGCGGGAGGCGCTGACCCGCCGACTCGCGCTTGCTGGTCCGACGCGGAAGATCGTGGAGACGCTGGCGGGCCGGGCGACGGACCCGGCGGAGAAAGCGCGGCTGGCGGCCCTGTTGGTGCCGGAGGCCAAGGAGGCCTTGGAGGCGTTCCTGGGGGAGCACGAGTACGCGGATCTTCTGGCGGAGTTTCCCAGCGCCCGACTGACGCCGCAGGAACTGGTCGACCACCTCCGCAAGCTCATGCCGCGGCTCTACTCCATTGCCTCGTCACCGCGCCTGTATCCTGAGGAGATCCACCTGACCGTGGCGATCGTCCGCTACCGTACGAACGGCCGCGAGCGCCACGGCGTGTGTTCGACGTTCCTCGCCGACCGTGTGGTTGCTGGCGAGACACCGACCCCGGTGTTCGTGTCGCACTCGCACTTCGGTCCCCCGGAGGACGGGGCGCGCGACTGCATCATGGTGGGCCCGGGCACCGGGATCGCGCCCTTCCGCGCCTTCGTGCAGGATCGTGCGGCGAGCGGAGCGACGGGGCGGAACTGGCTTTTCTTCGGCGACCAGCGTCGGGCGACGGATTTTCTGTACGAGGAGGAGTGGGCCGACTGGCAGGCGCGCGGCAAGCTGCAGCGCCTCGATCTGGCGTGGTCGCGCGACCAAGCCGCCAAAGTTTACGTGCAGGACCGGATGCGTGAGCAGGCGGCGGAGCTGTGGAGTTGGATCCGCGGTGGCGCGGCGTTCTTCGTCTGCGGCGATGCCAAGCGGATGGCCAAGGACGTGGACCTCGCCCTGCACGAAATCATTGCCGCGCAAGGCGGGATGTCGCCGGAGCAGGCGGCGGACTACGTCAAGCAGATGAAGAAGGACAAGCGCTACCAGCGCGACGTCTACTGAAGCCCGCCCTTTCGGCGCTCTGCGGCGCGGCGAATTTCCCCGTTCATCACTCCTTTCCCTTTATGCCCATGACCTTCAATCAACGTACCGCCGTCGTCACCGGTGCCGGCCGCGGCATCGGAAAAGCCATCGCCGAGACGCTTGGCCGCCACGGCGTGAAGGTCATCTGCGTCTCCAAGTCGGAATCGTCCTGCGGCGCGGTGGCCTCGGCCATCACGGCGGCCGGGGGCGCGGCGCGGGCGCTCGCCGTGGACGTGGCGGACGGCCAGGCGGTGGCCAAGGCCGCCGCGCTCCTGCTCGCGGAGGAGGGGAAGATCGACATCCTCGTGAACAACGCGGGCATCACCCGCGACGGCCTCTTGGCGCGGATGTCGGAGGAGGATTGGAATGCGGTGATTCAGACCAACCTGACCAGCTGCTTTCACTGGACGAAGGCGATCGGCTGGCCGATGTGCCGGGCCCGCTATGGCCGCATCGTGAGCATCGCCTCGGTGGTCGGGCTGGTGGGCAACGCCGGCCAGGCGAACTACGCCGCGGCCAAGGGCGGCATGATCGCCTTCACGAAGTCGGTGGCGAAGGAGTTCGCGCGCCGGAACGTGACGGCGAACGTGGTGGCGCCGGGGTTCATCCGCACGGACATGACCGCCGTCCTGTCCGAGGACGTCCAGAAGGCCGCCCAGTCAGTCATCCCCATGCAGCGCTTCGGCGAGGCGGCGGACGTTGCGGCGATGGCAGCCTTCCTCTGTTCCGAGGAAGCCGGTTACATTACGGGTCAAGTTTTTACCGTTGACGGCGGGATGGCGATGTGAAGCCTCCGGATTCACGCTTCTCCCCATGGCCGACCAAAAAACCATCGAACAGCGCGTCAAAGAGATCATCGTCAACCAGCTGAACGTCAACGAGGAGCAGATCACGCCCCAAGCCTCGTTCCTCGACGATCTCGGTGCGGACTCGCTCGACACGGTCGAGCTCATCATGGCCTTCGAGGAGGAGTTCAAGGACGAGATCAAGGGAGAGATCCCGGAGTCCGACGCGGAGAAGCTCCAGAGCGTCGGTCAGGTGATCGAGTACATCAAGGCGAAGGCGGCAGCCAAGTAAGCTGCGCCCCCGGATTTCCAAGGCGTCCTGTCGCTCCGCGGCCGGGCGCCTTTTTCGTTCCCCGCGCCGCAGTTGCGTCGCTTCCTGAAATTCGCTCCTGTTCCCGGTCCCATGTCCTCGCTTCCAGATTCCCAGCGCGTCGTCGTCACGGGCCTCGGCGTCGTTCATGGTCTCGGGCAGACGGTCGATGCCTTCTGGGCCGCATTGCTCGCCGGCCGCAACGGGATCGACCGGATCACGCAGTTCGATGCCTCCCTGTATTCCAGTCAGATCGGGGCCGAGGTGCGCAACTGGAACCCGGACGACCATATGGATCCGAAGGAGGTCCGGCGCAACGATCGCTACACGCACTTCGGTTTCGTGGCGGCGAAGCAGGCGTATGCCGACTCGGGATTGACCCCGGAGCGCGTCGATCCGGATCGGATTGGCGTCGTGATCGGGTCGGGCATCGGTGGCATGGCGACGTTCGAGACCCAGCACAAGCGTCTGATGGAGGGTGGTCCGCGCAAGGTCTCCCCCTTCACGATTCCCGCGCTGATTGGAAACATGTGTTCGGGGCTGGTGGCGATTGCGCTGGGAGCGCGCGGCCCCAACTTCGGGGTGGTTTCGGCCTGCGCGACGGCGACGCACGCGCTGGGTGAGGCGATGCAGATGATCCGCCGCCGCGATGCGGACGTCATGGTGGCGGGCGGCGCGGAGGCGGCGATCACTCCGTTCGCCTACGCGAGTTTCTGCTCGATGAAGGCGATGAGCACGCGCAACGACGATCCGGCCACCGCGTGTCGCCCGTTTGCGCTGGGCCGCGACGGTTTCATCATGGGTGAAGGCGCCGGCGTGCTCGTCCTGGAATCCTTGGCGCACGCCCGGGCCCGCGGGGCGCGGATTTACTGTGAACTGTCGGGCTACGCCGCCACGGCCGACGCGTTCCACATCACGCAGCCGGACCCGGAAGGGAAGGGGCTGTCCATGGCGATGCGCCGTGCGCTGGCCTCCGCGGCCGTGGCGCCGACGGACGTGGACTACGTGAATGCCCACGGCACCAGCACGCCCTACAACGACAAGTTTGAGACCCTCGCGATCAAGCGGGTCTTCGGCGACCGTGCCCGCCGTTTGGCGGTCAGTTCGACCAAGTCGATGACCGGACACCTGCTCGGCGCCGCCGGCGGGATCGAGAGCATCATTTCCGTCAAGACGATCCAGTCCGGCATGGTCGCGCCGACCATCAATCTGCACGAACCGGATCCGGAGTGCGACCTCGACTACGTTCCCAACCAAGCCCGCGCTCTCCCGGCCCGCGTGGTGCTGAGCAATAATCTCGGCTTCGGCGGGCAGAACGCGGCCATCGTGTTCCGCGCCCTCTAGGCACGGTAGCCGGGGCATCTGCGGTCGCCGAACGAGGCGCATCACCCGGAAACGGGAACGGCATCCGGAATCAGGAGCGGTAGTCGTCAAACGGTGGAGGCTGCGGGGGGTAACCGCGACGCGCGTCAGCCCCCCGGCGATTCACGGCCCTTGGTCCGCGCCGATTCCGGAAGGATCCGGGCACAAAAAAGCCCGCGGCAGGCGCGGGCTGGTGGAAGGGGAGGGTGTCCGGGGAAGGATCAGACCTTCTCGACGAGGCCGGCCTTGATGGCCTTGACCGAGACGAGGACGCGCTTCGTGCCGCCGTTCGCGGTGCGGATGCGGATGCGCTGCAGGTTCGGACGGAACTTGCGCGGCGTGATGCTGGTGACGTGCGTGCCGATGCCCCCGCTCTTCTTGCTCTGCCCCTTGCGGTTGATGCGGGAGCCTTTGACGGGACGCTTGCCAGTGATTGCACAGATGCGGGCCATGATGGAATGGGTTAAACGGTCAGACTACGGGGGGCCTCCGGGGCGGTGCAAGGGCAATCTGTGCTGCGCCGCGCCCACATGACCTGAAAGGCCTGACCCATGTTTCCGGGGTGGAGCAACTGCAGGAGCGCCCGGCTGCGTGGCCCGCGCCGCCCGCCGTCATCGCGCAGCACCCGTTCGATCACGGTCCCGGCATGGTGCATGAGGAAGGATTCCTGCGACTCAAGCCGTGGGGTGGTAAACCCATTCGCGACCAAGGCCTCCTCGATCCAGTCCCAGCAGACGTGCACGGTCAGATCCTGCTCTCCCGGTCGATCGAGGAGATCGTTGTGCTGCGCATGGCGCCAATAGGCCCGTGCGGTGCCGGCCGGGGTGTCGTCCGCCAACTGCCGGAACGACTTGCCGTAATCGACCGCGATGAAGAGGCCTTGCCACGGACTTCGCCCGAGCCTCGCGACGAGTTCCGCCGCCGCCCGCGGCGCATCAAACTGACTGCCCTCCGGCCCAGGCGGAGGCAGCCACGGCTCCACCGCCTCCCCCCAGTCGACCTCCGTCAACTGATCGCCGTCGAGGCCGACGCCGCGCTCGATCCAGCCACCCTCCCGCACCACGAAACGCCGGAACGGCTGCGCGTCGAGCAACTCGTTTGAGAAAACAATCAACTCGCCGGTCAGGTCGAGCGAAGCGCCCAATGAGCGCGCCTCGCTGGAGCGGAAAGGATGCGAGACGTCGCGGAGAATCGAACGGCCGGGTTCAGCACCGATTTCGACGAAGGTGAAAGAGCCAGGATCGCGTCCGAGCACCTCGGTGCAGGCCGCTGCGATCAATTCGCCAAAGAGGGGGCCGGACGATGTGTTGGTAAAGAAGTCGGTGCCCGGTTCGCGCCCCACCCGCCGGCGGTTGGCCGCGTAGTAACCGCAGCGCGGATCGTAGAGAGCGAGGGCGACGAAGTGATCGAATCGCACCGCTCCGCGCCGGTCGGCGCGGGCAACGAACGCCTCGCGGAACGCGGGAGAGGGGACGGTACGCTCGGGCATTGCGGGAGGGAAGAAGAATGAGGCTGGGAAGGACGGTCCCCATTTACAATCCGCGACGCATCCGCACGCTTGAGGGTGATGCTGCGTCGCGCGCTTCCTCTCGCTGCCGGGGCCCTCTGCGGGTCCTTGGTGGCATTCACGGTCATCCAGACCGCCGCCGGCTGGGGCCTTTGGCCCAACCGGGCGCTGGACCGCGCCGCCAACGACGTGCGCGAGGTCATGGAGTTGGTGGCGGAGAACTACGTCGACGGCGACAAGGCGGCCTACGGCGCGTTGTCGAAGAGTGCGTTGCACGGCTTGGTCACGTCGCTCGATCCGCACTCCGACTTTCTCGAGGCAAAGGAGTATCGCGAGTTGGAGGAGGACATGAACGCCGAGTTCGGCGGCATCGGCATTCAGGTGGAGGTGCGCAAGGAGAAGGTCGTCGTGATCGCACCGATCGCCGGGACGCCGGGAGACCGCGCCGGCATTCAGCGCGGCGACACGATCGTGGCCGTGGATGGCGAGGAACTGGGCAAGGCCTCGATGAGCGACGTGATCAGTCGCCTCCGTGGCCGTCCGGGGACCGACGTCACCGTCCGGCTCTTCCGGCCCTCGACCCAGCGCGAGGCGGACTTCCGGCTGACCCGTGAAATCATTCGCATCGACAGCGTCCGGGACGCGCGGGTGCTCCCCGGCGGCATCGGCTATTTGCAGCTGACGCAGTTTTCCGAGCGGACGGGCGAGGAATTCCGCGCCACGCTTGGTCGCCTGAGCCGGGAGGGGGTGAAGGGCCTGATTCTCGATCTCCGCAACAATCCGGGCGGCCTGCTCGACGCTGCCGTGGACGTGGCGGAACCCTTTTTTCCCGCCGGTGAGTTAATCGTCTACACGCAGGGCCGGGCGCCGGGGAAGCGCGAGGAGTTCCGCTCCCGCTCGCGGCGACTTCCCTTTGACGCGCCGGTGGTGGTGCTGATCAACGCGGGAACGGCCAGCGCGGCGGAGATCGTGTCGGGAGCCCTCAAGGACACCGGCCGGGCGGTGCTGGTCGGCGAGCGCTCGTTCGGCAAGGGATCGGTGCAATCGATCTTTCCGTTGAAGAACGGTGAAGCCGTTCGCTTGACCACGGCGCGCTACTACACGCCGAGCGGCGTGACCATCCACGAGCGCGGGATCGAGCCGCAGGTGGAGGTCGTGATGACGCCCGAGGAGGATGCGCGACTCCGGCTGCAGCGGAGTCGCAGTGACGTGAGCGATCCGGCGGACTTTCGGGAACGGTTCGGCTTCGACCCGGTCGAGGATCGTCAACTCGCGACCGCCCGGGAGGTGATGGACGGGTTGCTCGCGTGGGATCGGCGGCAGCCCCCGGCAGCCGGGCGGGGGGGGGCGCGGTGATTCTGGCGCTCGAAAGCTCCTGCGACGAGACGGCGGTGGCGCTGTTCGATCCGGCCCGGGGCCTGGCCGGCGAGTGGATCCGGAGCCAAGTCGCGCTCCACGCGGGTTACGGCGGCGTGGTCCCGGACCTCGCGACGCGCGAGCATCTGCGCTGGGTGGCACCCCTCCTGCGCGAAGCGGGGAAGGCGTCGGATGGATTTCGGGCGGTAACCCAGGTGGCGGTGACCCATGGCCCGGGTCTTGCGGGTTGTCTGGCCATCGGCGTGGCGGCGGCGAAGGCGCTGGCGTTCGCGTGGCGCTGTCCCCTCGTGGGGGTCAACCACCTGCGCGCCCACGCTTATTCTCCCTTCATCCCGGAGCACGCGGCGGCCCCGGAGACCTTCGAGGCGCGCTGGCGCGGCCTCGCCCCGCACCTCGGACTGATCGTGTCCGGTGGCAACACCCTGCTTCTGCGGATCAGAGCGGACCGGCGGATCGAGGAGATCGCGGGTACCCGCGACGATGCCGCGGGTGAGGCGCTGGACAAGGGTGCCAAGCTCCTTGGCCTCGGGTATCCGGGCGGCCCGTTGGTGGAACGTGAGGCCCAGCGAGGCAACCCGGCGGCGTTCGATTTCCCGCGCGGACTAGGCGCCCGGAGCGAACTGGAATTCAGCTTCTCCGGCTTGAAGACGAGCCTGCGGTACCGTCTGGAGCGGATGGCCCCGGGTGAAATCGAGGCGCGGCGCGGTGACCTTTGCGCGAGCTACCAGGAGGCGGTCATCGGTGCGCTGGTGCGCAAGACGGAGGCCGCGCTGGCGGCGGGCGAGTTTCGGAGCCTCGGTCTGTCGGGTGGCGTCGCAAACAACCGCCGTCTGCGTGCGGCGTTCGCCGACCTGGCCCGGCGGCACGGCGTGCCGCTGCTGACGGCGCGACCTGAGCATACCGGTGACAACGCCGGGATGATTGCCTTTGCGGCAGCGTGCGATCCGGAAGCCCGACCCTCACCGCTGCCCGAACTGAGCATCCATCCGGGGCTGGCACTGGCGGAATCGCCGGCGCGTCCCGCCTCGGCCTGAACCTTCAGGTGTAGTCGCGGCGCAGGGTGCTGGGCAGCAACCCCAGTTCCTCGCGGTACTTCGCGACCGTGCGCCGCGCGATCTTGATTCCCTTATCCTGCAGCTTGGCGACGAGTTCCTGGTCGCTCAGCGGGTGGCTTCGGTCCTCCAACTCGATCAGTTCCCCGATCATTTCCTTCACGCTGGTGTTCGAGACGGATTCGCCGGCCTGTGACTGGTAGCCCGGGGTGAAGAAGAACTTCATCTCGAACACGCCGTGCGGCGTCTGGATGAACTTGTTGGCGATCGCCCGGCTCACGGTGGTTTCATGGACCCCCACGGCGTCCGCGATCTGGGTCATGGTCAGCGGCCGCAGTTTCGCGACACCCTCGCGGAAGAACTCCTCCTGCACCCGGACGATCTCGCGGGTGATGCGTTCAATCGTCTGCTGCCGCTGCTCGATCGAGTTGATCAGGAACTTGCCGGAGCGCATCTGTTCGCGGATGTAGTCGCGCTCCGACCGCGAAAGACTCCCCTTGGCGATCATCTCCTTGTACGTGCTGGAGAGACGCAGGCGGGGAATGTAGTCGCTGTTCAGGGTGATCTTCCACTCGCCCCGATCCTCCTCCACCGTCACGTCGGGCGCGACGACCCGGTTGGTGTCCTCGGCGAAGCGGCGACCGGGGGCGGGGTCGAGCATCCCGACCTCCTCAATCACCTCCTGCACGTCGTCCGTGTGCACGCCCAGCTTGCGGGCGATGTCGGGGATCCGGCGCCGGGTCAACAGGTTGAAGTGATCGCGGATGATGCGGGCCGCGAGCGAGTCCGAACGGCCCTTGGCCTGCAATTGCAGGAGCAGGCACTCGGTGAGATCGGTGGCGCCGATCCCAGCGGGCTCGAAGCCCCGGAGCACGCGCAAGGCGGTTTGGACGTCGTCGAGCGGGAGGAGCGCCTGGAGCGCGACGTCGGAGGGGGATTGGGTCAGGAAGCCGCGGTCATCGAGGCTGCCCACGAGGTGCTCCATCGCCCGCAGGGCGGTGGGCGAGAGGTCGGCCATCTTGGCCTGCCGCATCAAGTGCTCCTGGAGGGACGTCTCCGAGACGAGGGAGTCAAAGAAGTGCTGTCGGCGCTCGGCGTCCTCGCCGGTGTAGGGCTGTCCGCCCGCTTGGTTCAGGTGCGTGCGCCAGTCCTCATCCAGCTTGGTGAGGATCTCGAATTCCTTCGAAAAATCCATCGGTTCGCGCCCGGTTTCGTTGGAGTCGGACGGCCCGAGCGGCTCACGTTCCTCCGGTTCCAGTCCCTCGTCCCCGCCCGACTCGGCGGGTTCCCCGTCGAGGCTGGGTCCCTCCATCGGGAGTTCCTCCAGCGTGGGATTGGCCTGGAGTTCCTCCTGGATGACCGAGCGCAGGTCGAGGGCTGCAACCTGCAGGATCTTCAGCGAATGCCGCAGTTGGGGGGCCAGGACCAGCGACTGGGCCTGGCGCTGGCGCAAGTCTTGACTGAATCCGGTGCCGGCCATGGGCGGTTCACCGCGCGCCGGTGGCGGCGGTGTAGGTCGGTCCCCTCAAGGACGATGGGCGACAGGGGGCGCGGGACATTCGAGGGTAGAACAATCGGCGGAAGGAAGTGAGGCAAGCGGAGAAAGCCTTCCTAGCACGGAATCTGCTTCATGCGCGGTCCGGGTTGACAGCGGGCGGGTGAGGCGTAGCGGTGAGGCATGATTTCGCTGACTCCAAGGGCGGCTGCGCAGGTCCGCGTGCTCCAAGCCGAGCAGGGCGCCGGGGAGGGGCGATTGCTGCGGGTTTTCGTGGAGTCGGGAGGATGTTCCGGTTTTCAGTATGGGATGTCGTTCGACCTCCCCAAGGCGGACGATCAGGTGCTGGTCAGCGAGGGCGTATCGATCCTCATGGATTCCACCAGTCTGGCCTATCTGAGCGGATCAAGCGTCGATTTTGACGACGGCCTGCAGGGCAAGGGGTTCGAGATTCGAAATCCCAATGCCCAGAGCACCTGCGGGTGCGGCAAGTCGTTCGCCTGAGTGGAGAACGAGGAGACCCCGGCGCGCGAGCCTAGGCCGCGGCGGCTTGGGCGTTTCCGGAGTCCGTGGCGTGGTGGAGGGCGACGATCCCGAGCGTCAGACGATGGGCCGTGACCCGACGGAAGCCGGCGGTACGGAGCTCGTTCGTCAGGGCGGGGCAGGGAGGGAATCCTTCCACGGAGACGCCGAGGTAATCGTAGGCGTGGCGATCGCCGGTGACAAGGGCGGCGAGGCGTGGCAGGAGGTGGCGGAGGTACAGCGAGTAGACGGGCCGGAACCAGCGGTAGGGCTGCGAGAATTCGAGGATGAAGAGGTGTCCGTTCGGCTTGAGGACGCGACGCATCTCAGCGAGGGCGCGCGCGCGGTCCGCCATGTTGCGGAGGCCGAAGGCGATCGTGAGCGCATCGAAGCGCGCTGTCTCGAGGGGAAGGGCGAGTCCATCGCCCTGTTGGAAGGCGACGTTGGCGTAGGCGCCGCCGGCGGTTGACTTCTTGATCTCCGCCTCGTCGAGCATGGGCTGGCAGAAGTCCATGCCGATGATCGCGGTCGACGCTGGCAGCCTGCGGCTCAGGGCGAAGGCGACATCGCCGCTCCCGGTGGCGAGATCGAGCACGCTCTGCGGATGGGTGTGAGCCACGGCGCGGACGAGCCGCCGGCGCCACCAGACGTCCACGCCGCCACTGAGGAGTCGGTTCGCCAAGTCGTACCGCCGCGCGATGCGGGCGAACATGGAGTGGACGGCGGTCGGATCAGGCATGAAGGACCAACCGAATGGGAATTGCCCGGCGAGGCAACTCCGGAGCGGTGAGGCGCTCAGGCCACCGGAAACACCGGTCGCTTGAGGCGCTGCGACGCGAGCCGCTCGAGGGACATGGCGACGCCGTGGTTGTGCGTGACGAAGCGGAGGAACTCGCTGCGGGGAACCACGAGGATCCGGGTGGGTCTCCGGGTGAGGATGTCGACGGAGAACGGCCGGGCGGACAGGAGTTCCGCCTCGCCGTAATGCTCGCCATGATGGAGGAGCCCGTCCGGCGCCCCTTGGCGGATGATCTCGCACTCGCCGCCCTCTCAGCTCACCAGATTGCAGATCAGCGCTTCGTCATCGATCACCAGAACGCCGGAAGGTCCGGATCCGGAACGACGCACCAAGGGGACCTCAGGGGACTGAGGAGGTGTGGCTTTGGACATGTCGAAAAGGGCGGGAAACGCATCAGCGCATCCCAAACGGACCTGAAACCCCCGCAGTCACATAGACTTGGCGGGAGACCCCGGCCTCGACACCACAGGGCGCTGGACTTGTGGCGTCCTCTCTGTTTCGGTCGATTTCCGGGTCGTTGCAACCCTCTTTCTTATCCTTTCTCCCTCCATGCCCTATATCTCCCCGGAACAGCTTCAGTCCCAGTATGATGTGATCGTGGTCGGATCGGGTGCCGCGGGCGGGCAGACGGCCTACACGCTCGCGATGGAGGGCGTGAAGGTCCTGATGCTCGAGGCGGGCCGTTACTACGATCCCCAGAGCGAGACCCCGATGTTTCAGGATCATTCCCGGGCGCCCCTGCGCGGGGCGAGCACGCCCGACAAGTTCTTTGGGTTCTACGATGCGACGGTGGATGGCGGATGGAAGATCGAGGGTGAACCTTACACCTTGGCTTCCAAGGATCCGGCTCGGCGTTTCGAATGGTGGCGCGCGCGGATGATGGGAGGTCGCACCAATCACTGGGGTCGCATCTCGCTGCGCAATGGTCCGTATGACTTCAAGCCGTACAGCCGCGATGGGTTGGGCTTCGACTGGCCGCTCAACTACGAGGATCTCGCGGAGTACTACGATCGGGTGGAGATGCTGATCGGCGTGTACGGATCCAACGAAGGGTTGGAGAACACGCCGAACTCCTCGCCCGGCGTGCTGTTGCCTCCGCCCAAGGCCCGGGCCGGCGAACAGTACACGCGGAAGCACGCGAAGAAGCTGGGTCTGCCGGTCATCCCGATTCACCGCGCCGTGCTCAGCGTGCGGCAGGATTCGAAGACGATTCCCGCCCGACTGCATCCCAACAACCCGCGGGCCCAACGGATCCTGGCGAAGTCCATGGACGAGCGGGCCGCCTGCTTCTGGGCCACGAACTGCGTCCGTGGTTGCTCGACCCGGGCGAATTACCAGTCGACCACGGTGCATCTCCCGCCGGCCCTCGCCTCCGGCAATCTCGACATTCTTCCCGACGCGATGGCGCGGGAGGTGTTGATGGACGACGCCGGCAAGGCGCAGGGCGTGCGTTTTATCGATCGTCGCCGGAACCGCGAACTCGAGGTCCGGGCCCGCGTGGTGGTCCTCGCGGCCAGTGCCTGTGAGTCGGTGCGCGTGCTCCTGAACTCGCGCTCGCCCCGCTACCCGAGCGGGGTCGCGAATTCCAGCGGTCGCGTCGGTAAGTACATCATGGATACGGTGGGCGGCCGCCTCGGCGGCCAGATCCCGGCGCTCGAGGGCCTGCCGCTGCACAATGAGGACGGCGCCGGTGGCGGCCACGTCTACGTCCCGTGGTGGCTCTATCAGGAGCAGCACGCCGGGAAGCTCGACTTCGCCCGCGGCTATCACGTCGAGTTCCAGACCGGTCGCCACCTCCCGGCCGCCCCAATGTTCGGCGGGTTGGAGTGGCTCACCGGCGGCTCCTACGGCAAGCGCTTCAAGGAGGACGTCCGCCGCTACTACGGTTCGTTCGTCGGGTTCGCCGGCCGCGGGGAAATGATTCCGAACGAGGATTCGTTCTGTGACCTCGACCCGGTCGTCAAGGACAAGTGGGGCGTGCCCGTCCTGCGCTTCCACTGGAAGTGGTCCGAGCACGAGTTGAAGCAGGCCCAGCACATGGAGCGCACGTTCGCGGACCTGATCAGCGCGCTCGGCGGCCGCCTGACCCGGCAGCCGTCCAAGGACGGCGCGGCCGCCATCGAGGCGCCCGGCAGCATCATCCACGAGGTGGGCGGAGCCATCATGGGCAGCGATCGCCGGAAGTCGGTCACGAACCAGTGGTGCCAGACCTGGGACGTGCCGAATCTCTTCCTCACCGATGGAGCCCCGTTCTGCTCGAACGCGGACAAGAACCCGACGCTCACGATCATGGCGCTGGCCTGGCGGGCGGCCGATTACATGCTTGAGGAAATGCGAAAGGGGAACCTTTGACATGAATGGTCCTGACTCCGGCCGCCTCGACCGGCGCGCTGCTCTGAAGTGGATGATGGCGGGCACGGCCGCCCTGATGGTGACGGAACGGGCCGCCCTCGCGCAGGGTGAGGCTCGGCCCGCCGCCCGGGGCTACGGGTCGGATCCCGACCTGGTGCGTTCCTACCAACCCGGCGAACTCTGGCCGCTGTCGTTCAACGACCACCAGCGCCGGACCGCGACCGCGCTGTGCGATGTGATCATCCCGGGGGAGGGCTCCGTCCCGAGCGCCGGCGACCTCAAGGTGCAGGATTTCATCGACGAGTGGATCAGCGCCCCGTACCCCGCCCAAGCCGCCGATCGCCCCCGCATCCTCGGCGGTCTTGAGTGGATCGACGGCGAGAGCCAGCGTCGCTTCCAGCGGGGCTTCGTCGAGCTCTCCCTCGCTCAGAAGACGGCGATCTGTGACGACATCTGCCGTGTCGCGCCGGCGGACTCGCCGCTGCACGAGCCATCCCACTTCTTCCGCCGTTTCCGCGATCTGACTGCCAGCGGTTTCTTCACCACCCCCGAGGGTGCCCGGGACGCAGGTTATGTCGGCAACGTGCCGTTGGCGACCTTCGACGGCCCGCCGCCGGAGGTGCTGCGGCGTCTCGGTCTGGAGTAGTCGATGCGGCTGCGCCTCCGGTGCGAGGCGTCAGCGCCCTCCACGCCGCGTCCGGTCGCCGGATCCCGCTGCGTCGTCGCGCCGCGCTCCGGCGGCCGCCAGCGCCACCGCGCCCGCGAGGAGCACGAAGCTGAGCGCGAGTTGCCCGAGCGAGGCACTTTCGCCAAAGACCACGAGGGAACAGGCCACGCCCAACGGGACCTTCGCGTTGTTGAAGGCCGCAAGCACGCCGGCGTTGACCTGCACCGATCCCTGCGCCCAGAGAAAGAAGCCGAGCGCGGTCGCGACTGCCCCAAGATAGCCAATCACGCCGAACTGCCGGAGCGTCGGCGAGAACGCTGACCAGTCCGTCGTGACCCCGGACAACAGGGCGGTCGCGAGCAGGCCGCCGAGCATCAGCCACGCGAAGGCGTTCCGGTCCGTCACCGTGCCGGCGAACCGGGGAAAGGCCCGGCGGTACGCCACCTGGCCAAGCGCGAAGCAGAGGTTGGAGGCTTGGACCAGCACCAGTCCGGTCAGCTTCGTCCCCAGCGGTCGGTCGCTCCAGATCGCCACCGCCGCGCCCGCGACGGCGAGGAGCGCGGCGGCAATCCAACGCAGCCGCCACCGCCGGTCGACTGCGCTCTCAATCAGGGCGAGGTAAAGCGGGGTGAGCACGGTCAGGAGCGCCACCTCATGGGCCGCGAGGTGGCGGAACGCCGCGAGGTACGTTGCGTACATGACGCCGAACTGGACGGCCCCGATCGCGATGAACGTTCCTGCGGCACCGGCCCCCGCCGCCGGCCAGCGCAGCCACGGCGTGAACAGCACGGCGGCGAGCGCGAGGCGCAGCGTGGCGACGGCCACCGGGTCGAGCCCGGCCAATTCCTGCTTGATCAGCCCGAACGACAGCGCCCAGACCAGCGAGACGAGCAGCAGGCGCGGCATGCGGCGCGTCCCCGGCTAGACCCGGAAGATCGCCCCAAGGCGCTTTCCGAGCAGGAGGCTGAGGCTGACGATCGTGACGCCGAGGAAGAGCATGGCCCAGACGCCGAGGGCGCTCGCGATGAACTTGCCGTCGCCGAGGAGTTGGAAGAGTTCGAGGATCGCCTTCGTGATTGGGTAGAACGCCTGCTTTTGCGCGAGAATAAGGGAGTCACTGACCTCCAGCATCGCGAAGGAGAAGGCGAGCAATCCGCCGGCAATGAGATTGGCCGTGATCAGCGGAAGCGTGATGCGGATCATCGCTTTCAGGGGAGGGCTGCCGAGATTCTGGGCCGCTTCCTCCAGGGTCTCGCTGGTCTGCTGGAAGCCGGCCGCCGCCGAGCGGACGACGTACGGGAGTCGCCGCACGGAATAGGCGATGATCAGGAGGATCGTCGGGTCACGGGTGGGATTGAGAAAGCCAAACAGCTTCCCGTCCTGCGCCATCGCGAGGTACCCGAAGGCGAGAACCAAGCCGGGCACCGCCAGCGGCAGCATCGCGAGGAAATCGAGCACCTGCCGCCCCGGGATCCGCGATCGCACCACCACGTACGCGATCGCCACCCCGAGGATCAGGTCAATCACCGTCGAGATCGCCGCAAAGCGGAGGCTGTTCGCAATCGCCGGCACGGTGAGGTCGTGCCCCAGCGCGAGCCGGAAGTTCTCCAGGGTGAGCGCGTCCGGCACCACCGTGGCGTGCCAGTCGTTGGAGAACGCTACGAGAATCACCCCGAGGTGCGGGAGCACCGCGAGGAAGAACACGCCTCCAAAGGCCGCCGTGCAGAGGAGCCCTGGCCCGAGCGACAGTCGCCGTGGTCCGCCGCCCGCCGTGGCCTTCGCCATCATCGCGTAGCTTTGCCGCCCAAAGAGTCCCTTGCCGACCGCATAAAGCGAGGTCGTGGCGAAAAGCATGATCGCGACCAGGGCGAAGGGGAAGGGGTTGGCCCCAATGTCTTTCAGCCCATAGAAGATCTGCACGCTCGTGACGCGCGGGTAGTCGAACACCAACGGCGTGCCCAACTCGGTGAAGCCCCAGATGAAAACAATGGTGCCGCCCGCGAAGAGCCCGGACCGCATCAGCGGCAGGGTGATCCGGCGGAACCGCCGGAAGCCCGTGCAACCGAGGTTCGACGCCGCTTCCTCCATCGCGGGATCAATGTTCGCCAAGGCTGCCACCGCGTTCAGGTAAATGATGGGGTAGAGCGAGAGCGCATTCACCACCGCGATGCCCCAGAACTGATGCAGCGCGAACCAATCGAAGGTCCAGCCTTCCGGTCGGACGCCCATGGCGATCAGCAGCGAGTTGAATGCTCCGTACTGACCGAAAATCTGCTTGATGCCGATCGCCCCGACGAAGGGCGGCAGGAGCATCGGCACCAGGATCACCGAGGTCAGCAGCGTCTTCCCCGGAAACGCATAGCGGTCGGCGACAAGCGCCAGCGGCACCGCGATGAGCAGCGCCAAGCTCGTGGTCGCACAGGTCAGCAGGAATGAATTCAACAGGCCCTCCCGGTACACCGGATCCGCCAGCAGCGCGGTGACGTACACCAAGGTCAGCCGGCCGTCCGCATCCATGAACCCGCCTTTCACGATCTGGAAGATCGGCCAGATGAAAAACGCCGCGAAAAAGACCGCGGTCAGCACGAACACCGCACGGGCGAAGGACTGCGACATGCGCGGCGAGTTTCGCACGCGTCCCCACGGCGGCAAGGGTGGAGTGCGGCCGACCAGAGTGGGCGCGGGAGTCCCTCCACTCCATAATTAGTCTAGCCTAATCTTTTTGGTTGCGGCAAATTCGGACGTGTCTAGGATCTGATCATGCTCTCCGTTGCGCGCGTCGCATCCGTGATCCGGGCCCTCGTCCTGTTGGCGGCGCTGGCGGGGGTGGGGACGCCGCTCGGGGCGGCGGTGGCGTTGCGGGTGGTGGCGACGACGCCCCTCGTCGCCGACTTGGTCCGCGAGGTGGGCGGCCCGCGGGTGTCCGTCCGGTCATTGATGGGTCCGGGGGTGGATCCGCATTCCTACCAGCCGACGCCGTCGGATCTCCGGGCGTTGCAGGAGGCGGATGTGGTGGCGTTCCACGGTCTGCTCCTCGAGGGGCGCATGGAGGGCGTGCTTCAGCGGCTGCGCACCCGGCGCGAGCGAGTGTTCGCGATCACCGCCGATCTTGCGCCGGCACAGCTGCGCCAGGTGGGAGAGGGGGCTTCGACCGTCGATCCGCACGTGTGGTTCGACGTCCGGCTGTGGCGCGACTGCGTCGAGCCGGTTGTCCGGGCGCTGAGTCAGGCCGATCCGGCGGGGACAGGTGTCTACCGGGCGCGGGCCGACGACCTGCGGCAGCGTCTCTCCGGTCTCGACGCTTGGGTGCGCGAGGCACTCGCCGTGCTCCCGCCCGAGCGGCGGGTGCTCGTCACGAGTCACGATGCGTTCGGGTACTTCGGTCGCGCCTATCACTTCGAGGTCGTGGGCTTGCAGGGGATTTCCACGGTGGGCGAGGCGGCGTTGTCGGCGATGGCGGAGCTGACCCAGTTCCTGACTCGTCGCCGGGTGCCGGCGATCTTTGTGGAGTCCTCGGTCTCGCCCAAGGCGATCCAGCGCGTGGCGGCCGACGCCGGGATCCGGGTCGGGGGACAACTCTACTCGGACTCGCTTGGGCCGCCGGGCCAGACCGCCGAGGGACTGGATCCCAGCACGTACGAAGGCATGGTGCGGCACAATGTCCGCACGCTCGTCGCCGCCCTGCGCTGAGCCGGCTGCGTCGCTTCCTTTCGTCACCGCCATGAATGCCCCGACTGCGTCCCCCGTCCCTCCTCCGGTGGTGGAGATCCACGACCTGACCGTCGCTTACCGGCGGAAGCCGGTGCTGTGGGGCGTCGACCTGACGATCGGGCCGGGAAAACTGGTGGGAATCATCGGTCCCAATGGCGCGGGCAAGTCGACGCTGATCAAGGCCTGCATGGGGCTGGTGCCGACGCAGGGCGGATGGGTGCGTTTCTGGGGCCGCCCGTTCGGCGAAGTCGGCTCGCGGGTGGGGTACGTGCCGCAGCGGGAGACGGTCGACTGGGATTTTCCGGTCAGCGTGATGGATGTGGTGCTGATGGGGCGTTACGGGCGCATCGGGCTCTTTCGTCGGCCCTCCCGGGCGGACCGCGAGGCGGCGCGGGCGTGTCTGGAGCAGGTGGAACTGCTGCCGTACGCGGATCGCCAGATCAGCAATCTCTCGGGTGGCCAGCAGCAGCGGGTGTTCCTCGCGCGGGCGCTCGCGCAGGAGGCGGAGGTTTACTTCATGGATGAACCGTTCGCGGGCGTGGATGCCGCGACGGAGGCGTCGATCGTGTCGGTCCTCCGGACGCTGCGGGACCGGGGCTGCACGCTCTTCGTGGTTCATCATGATCTGCCGACGGCGCGGCAGTATTTCGATCATCTGCTGCTCCTGAATCTGAATGTGGTCGCGTTTGGGCCGACCGCTGAGGTCTTCACGGCGGAGCTGCTGCAGCGCACCTATGGCGGGCGGCTCACCCTGCTCAGCGAAGTGGCTCAGGCTCTCGGGGCGCAGGGAGGACCGCGGTGAAGGCCGGGAGAGAGACGCGGGGTGGAGGGGGCTCGCGGCGCCGGTGGGGTGCCGCGCGGGTTGCGACGGCGGTCCTGGCGGCGGCGCTGCTGCTCCCATGGGCTCATGCGGCGGCGCCGGCGGGTCCCGACGGGGAGGGATTGGCGCAGGTCTGGCGTTTCCTGCGCCTCGAGGATGCCGCGGTGCGTCATGTCGTCTGGGGGACCCTGCTGCTGGGAGGAACGTGCGGACTGCTCGGGGGATTCATGGTGGTGCGGCGCATGGCGCTGGTCGGGGATGCGCTGTCGCACGCGGTGCTCCCGGGCGTGGCCGCGGGGTTCCTGTGGAACATGTCCCGCGATCCGGTGGCGATCCTAGTCGGGGCGACCGTGGCGGGCCTCGTCGGCACGGCCTTCGTCTCGGCGCTCTGCCGGACGACGCGGCTCAAGGAGGACGCCGCACTGGGCCTCGTCCTTGCCTCGTTCTTCGCCGTCGGACTTTGCCTGCTTTCGATCATCCAGCGCCTGCCAGCGGCGAATGCGGCGGGGCTTTCCCATTTCCTCTTTGGCCAGGCGGCGGCGATCGGGCCGGCGGACCTGCGGGTGATGGCGATCGTGGCCGGCGTGGTGGTTCTGTTTGTCGTCGCTCTGTACAAGGAGTTGGTGGCGGTCTCGTTCGACGCCGCCTTTGCCCGCTCGCAGGGACTGCCGGCGGCCTTCGTGCACCACGCGTTCATGTTCCTGCTCGCCGCGTCGGTGGTGATCGCGTTGCAGGCGGTCGGGGTGGTGCTCGTGTCCGCGCTGCTCGTGACGCCGGCTGCGACGGCGTACCTCCTGACCCGGCGGCTGTCGCGCCTGCTGGTGTACGCGGCGCTGCTCGGAGCCGTGGCGGGTCTGGGGGGGGCGTTTCTTTCGTTCCTTGGTCCTGGTCTTCCGACCGGCCCGCTCATCGTCCTCGTCGCGAGCGCGACCTTCGGCGGCGCGGTTCTCTTCGGCACCCGCGAAGGGTGGTTGGTCCGGTTCTGGCGGCAGCGGGCCGGGGTCGGTCAGACCCGGCGCGAGAACACCTTGAAGTCGATGTACCATGTCGCCGAGCGCGAGGGCTTCGCGCATGCCGGGATCACGCTGGAGGAACTGGCGACGCGGCGCCGGCAGACCGTCGAGGAGGTCCGCGCGCTCGGCGCGGAACTGCACCGGCACGGCATGGCGCGCCTGGAGCGGGATCTCCTCTCCTTCACCCCCGAGGGGCGACGGCGCGCGGGCGAGATCGTGCGCAACCACCGGCTCTGGGAGCTTTACCTGACGCGTTCGGCGAACTTCGCGCCCGACCATGTCCATGACCACGCCGAGAAAATCGAACACGTGCTCGGCGAGGCTGCGGTCCGCGAGTTGGAGCGTCGGCTGGATCACGCCCGCCGCGATCCGCACGGGAGCGTGATCCCGAGCGCGGCGGATCTGGAGCGGTCCAACTGGGGCGAACCGGGGGGCCGGGCGCGATGAGTGGGCAGTGGATGCTTCCCGCGTTCGATCTCCACGCGCTCCTCGTGGCGCCGTGGACGGAGCAGCGCGAGACCTTTGGCTGGGTCGGCGTGATGGGATTCTGCGTCGCGGCCTCCTGCGGGCTGCTCGGCAACTACCTGCTCCTCCGCCGCATGGCCCTGATGGGCGACGCGGTGAGTCACAGCGTGCTCCCGGGCCTCGTGATCGCGTTTCTCGTCTCGGGGGGGCGCGACACGGGAGCGATGTTCCTCGGGGCGCTCGCCTCCGGTCTCGGGGCGACGTTGATCATCGATTTCCTGCAAGCGCGCACTCCGCTCAAGCAGGACGCGGCGATCGGGATCGTGTTCTCGGCGCTCTTTGCCATCGGGGTCCTGCTCACCGTGGTCTTCGCGGGGCAGATCGACCTCGATCCCGACTGTGTGCTGAACGGCGAATTGCTCTTTGTCGCTCTTGAGCCCCCGGTGCACTGGGGAGCGTGGACGTTGGCACCGCCGGCCGTGCTCCGGATGGCCGGGGTGCTGGCGTTGGTGGTCGGGGTGATCGCGATCGGTTACCGCATCCTTCTCGTCAGTTCATTCGATCCCGGAATCGCGCGGGCGGCGGGTGTGCGCGTGGGGACCGTGCGCCTCGGCCTGATGCTGCTCCTTTCGCTGGTCGTGGTCAGTGCCTTCGAGGCCGTTGGCGCGGTGCTGGTGGTGGCGATGCTGATCCTGCCGGGTGCGACGGCGACCCTGCTCACGGACCGGCTTCCGCGCCTGCATCTTCTCGCGGTGCTGCACGCGGCCCTGAGCGTGTGGTGGGGCGTGGGTCTGGCGGTCTGGTTGGACTGCTCGCTGGCGCCGGCGATCGTGGTGATGGGGGCGGTCCTGTTCGCCCTTGCGTGGCTGTTCGCTCCGCGGGGTGGCCTGATCGCGCAGGGGTTGCGACGCGCCCGGGTTCTTTCTTGAGCCTAGGGAAGCGTCCGGCAGGGTGGGGCATCCGCCGGCCTCCGAGTTCAACGCCGCGCGGCCACCCCGCATGACTACCCCGTCGAACCCCGCCCCGAGCCTTGCCCCCGCCCCGGAGTGGGCGCCCACCCGGTTGCGGCCCCTGCTGCGTCAGCTGGGTCCCGGACTGATCGTCTCATCGATCATCGTGGGATCCGGGGAACTGATCGTGACGCCGAAACTGGGCGCGGAGGTGGGTTTTACGCTCCTGTGGTTCATCATCCTGGGCTGTCTCGTGAAGGTGTTTGTGCAGCTTGAGTTTGGGCGCTATGCGATCACGCGCGGCCGGACGATGCTGCAGGCGATGGATTCGCTGCCGGGCCCCCGTTTGATCGTTTCGTGGCTGCTGTGGCTGTGGCTGGGGATGTTCATCTGCGTGATGCCGCAGGTGGCGGGAATGGTCGGCGGCACGGCGACGGCGCTGCGACTCGGGGGGATCAACGTGCCGCTCCCGGCGCTGGCCATCGCGATCGGCGGGAGCTGCGCCGTCCTGCTCGTCCTTGGGCGGTACCGCTTGGTCGAAACCGCCTCGATGGTGATGGTGGGCGTCTTCACGGTCGGGACGATGGTTGCGGTCGCGGTCCTGCAGACCACGCCCTACGCCGTCACGGGCGAGCAGTTGGTCAGCGGTTTTGCCTTCGGCCTGCCGGCGGACGTGGCGACGGCGTTCGGCGCGTTCGGGGTGATCGGCGTCGGGGCGACGGAGTTGATTTACTACCCGTACTGGTGCTTGGAGAAAGGCTATGGCGTGAAGGTGGGAGAGGACGATGGCACGGAGGAATGGCGCCGGCGGGCGCAGGGCTGGCTGCGGGTGATGAAGATCGATGCGTGGGTCTGCTTCGCGCTCTACACGACCACCACGGTGGCTTTTTACCTGCTCGGTGCGGCGGTCCTGCACGCGAAGGGAATGCTCGTGGAGAACCAGCGGATGATCGAAGTGCTGTCGCTGATGTACCGCGAAACCTTCGGTGAGTGGAGTCTGTGGATGTTCGTGGTCGGCGCCATCGCCGTCCTCTACTCGACGATCTTCGGCGCCACGGCCTCGAACGCTCGGCTTGTGGTGGATGCGGCCGGGCTCTTCACGCCATTCCGGCCGCGGAGCAGCGAGGCCCGGGTGCGTTGGATCAAGGTGAGCTGCGTGCTCCTTCCGGCGATCTTCACGGCGGTCTACCTCGGTTTCGGCAACCCGGTGCAACTGGTCTTCATCGGGGCGATCGCCCAAGGACTGATGCTCCCGTTCCTTGCCGGCGCCGCGATCTACTTCCACTTCACGTCGCCGCATCGCGAACTGCGGGCCGGACCGTACTCGCTTGCCTGCCTGCTGCTGGCGGTGGCCTCGATGATCGGTCTCGGCGGCTACCAGGTGTTCTCCGAGGTGTCGCGCTGGCTTCGCTGAGGCGTCGCCGGCGGCTCAGCGCGGCAGACCCGGCAGCCTTCCGCCGGTGCCGCCCCGCCCGGCTCTGCCTGCTCCGCGCGCGGTATGGGCCGCTGGCAACGTGCGCAGAGCGTCGCCCCGCTGGGCGTGAGATCCGGGAGGAGGCCGACGCGCTCATCGAAGACGAAGCATTCCCCGTCGTAGTGCGCACCGCCGCAGCGCTCGAAGTAGCGCAGGATGCCGCCGTCGAGTTGGTACACGTCGGCGAAGCCCGCCTTCCGAAGGAGGGGAGCTGCTTTCTCGCAGCGGATGCCCCCGGTGCAGAAGGTGACGACCCGCGCGGCTTGCCACGCGGCGGGAAGGCGCGTGACCGCTTCGGGAAGGTCACGGAAGGTGCGCAGCGCGAGGTGCTGGGCCCGGCGGAACGTGCCGAGTTGCACTTCGTAGTCGTTGCGGGTGTCGAGTAGGATCACGTCCTCCCCCGCGTCGAGCCAGGCGCGCAGTTCCTCCGGCGAAACCCGGGGCGCCGGATCACGGGCCGGATCGATGCCCGGGGCTCCGCATGCGATGATCTCGCGCTTGACCTTCACCCGGAGCCGGCGGAAGGGGCGGATCGTCGCGGGGCTTTCCTTGGTCTCCAGATCGGTGAAGGGTGCGAGGGCTCGGAGCGCCGCGAGGAACCGATCGACGCCTTCCCGCGTGCCGGCGACGAAGAGGTTGATGCCCTCCGAGCTGAGCAGGAGGGTGCCGCGCAGGTCGCTCGCCTCGGCCAGCGCCTGCAGCGTGTCGCGCCGGCGTTCGAGGTCGTCAAGCGGAACGAAGCGGTAGGCGGAGACGTTGACGATCGCGGACATGGGGGAGGTTCAGGTCGGGGCGCGATGCTCCGGAGGGTCGCTCGGCGCACTCAACGGGCCGGGGCGGGCGGCAAGGCGAGCCACGCGTCCAGCTCGCTCTCCGTGCACAGCGGGGTGCCGGACTGGTACTCGGCGGCGAGGAGGTCATGGAAGGAGCGTTCAGCGAAGCGCTCGCAATGCAGGAGCACGACCGCGTGCTGACCGGGCGCGCGCACGAGGCGCCCGAGCGCCTGATTCACCTTCTGCATGCCAGGCACCTGGTAGACCTGCCGGAAGGCGAGCGGGGCGGGCAGGGCGGTCAGCGACGCGAGCCGCGCCCGCTGGATGGCGTTCACCTCCGGCAGGGCAGGTCCGACCACCATCGCATGCGTGACCCGGCCGCCCAGGAAGTCGACGCCCTCCGCAAAACTCGAGCCGAGCACGAGGAAGAGCGCGTCGGCGAGCAGCAGCGACTCCTCGATCCATGCCTGCAGCTCCGCCAGAGGACCGGAACGGGGCTGGAGGGCGACCCGCAGTCCGGGGTGGTTCCGCTCCAGTTCATGCCGCACGGCTTCGGCGTAGCGATAGCTGGGAAAGAAGACGGCCACGGCCGTGGGTGAGGCCAGCCGGAGTCGGGCGACCGTCGCCGCGGTGAGGGGCGCGGAGGCGGAGCGGTTGCGGAAGCGGGTATCGACGCGCAGGTCGTAGCCAACCCGGAAGGCACCCCGGCGCCACGGGGCTGGGGCCGTGACCTTGATGAGCGGGACGTCACCGTCAGTCGCCGTGGCTGCCGGCAGCCCAAGCGCGGTGGCAAAGTCGTCCTCTTCGCCGATGGTCGCACTCGCGAGGATCACGCCGCCATAGCGACCCAGCAGGGGCCCGATCGCGCCCGCCGCATCCAGACAGGTCAGGCGCAACTCGCCGGGCTTCGCGCTCCAGATCAACCGCGTGATCCCGGTGTCGTGCAACCAGTCGTCGATCTCGGGCAGCCTCCACAGCCGGTCGCCCAAATCGGGCGGGAGTTCCGGCGGCGGCCCGGCGGACAGTTGCTCGCTGATGCGGCGCACCGCGTCGGCAAGATCGTCCTCCAGCGCCGGGTCAGCCGCCTCGGTGACCGGTAGCGTGGCCAGCAACTGGGTCCACGCGGTCCACGCCCGGACCAGGGCGCGCGGAGCCTCCACGTGCTCAAGCTCGGAGAGGACAGCCTGGGCCTCCTCCAGCGAAAACGCCAGCGAGCGCGCTTCGGCGGCTCGGCCGGGGAGGTTGTGCGCCTCGTCCACGACCAGCAGCGTCTGGCCCGGGTCGAACCCGGGCTGCTCCTCGAAGAGCACGCGCGTCCCGGTGCCGAACACGTAATTGTAGTCGCCGACCCAGACTTCGCAGTACGCAAGTGCGGTGCGGGTGATCTCGTAGGGGCAGATGCCCGCGTCACGCCCGGCGTCGCGCAGCGAGTCCAGATCGCGGGGGTGCTGATCCAGCAGGTAGAAGCGGGAGAGTCCGGCCGACGCCCAGCGCGCGTCGAGGTCGGCAAGGTAGCGGCAGTCCCGGGCATTGCAGGCGAACTGGGTGTTGACGCAGTGCTCGACCTTGCTCCGCACCTGCCAGACGGCGGGGCGTTCGGCCGCAGGGTCGTCGGCCGGGGGCGCGGTCATCCGGTCGAGGGTCTGCATGACCTGCACCTGGCCCGTGCCCTTGCTCGTGAGATAAATCAAGCGACGGTGGTGGCTTTGCCGGAGCCGTTGCAGCGCCGCCTCCAGGAGGATCCCGGTCTTGCCGAAGCCGGTCGGCGCCTCGAAGGCGACGATGCGGGCGCGGTCCAACGCGGCGGCGAGGGTCTCCCGTGCCTCGGCCTGACCGGACCGCAGTTCCACGAACGGGGCTTGCACGCGGAGTCGGCGCAACCGCTCGCGGCTCCGGTGCTGGTGGTCGAGGAAGGCGGTGAGTTCCTCGAGCCGGCGGGTCAGGAGCCCCTCGTCGGTCTGGTCGAGCGTGACCGTCTGGATGATGCCGGTGCTGATCTCGACGAAGACCAACTCGGCGGCGAAGGATCCTCCCTGCGGCTCCAGGCGCCGCAGCGCGGCGTAGATCGCGACCTGAGCCACGTACGATGCATAGGCCGCACGCAGACTCTCGTCGCTGGCCGGCAGCGCCTGAGTGATGGTCTTGATCTCGCGGAGCCGCGCCGGCCGGGGTGGCTCCGCCGGCAGCCACTGGTCGATGCGGCCGGTCAGCGTGATGCGCCAGCCCCGGTGCAGGACCGTGGCACGGATCGGCACCTCAAAGCGCGCGCCACTCCCGGCGGCCTCCTCGCGGCGCCGGAATTCCTCGTGCCACTGGGTGCCGACACGCGCGCGCCAGAGGCCGGAGGACGTCGGTGCCCGTCCGACCCGCTCCGCGGCGAAGTCGGCCAGTTCGCCGACCGAGAGGCTGGCGCTGCGGGCGTCGAGGTCGAAGTCCATGCCCATCCCTTCAGTCGACCATCAAGTCGGTGTGGCCACGGAGGTAGTCTTCTAGGCGCTGCAGCAGGCGCTCCGCGTCCCCGGACTCGGCGACGTCGACCGCGGCCAGCGGCGTGTGCAGGAGGCGGTCGGCGGCCCGCCGCATCTCGGCCGGCAGCGTCGGGAACCAGTGTTGCGCGACCGGGTAACCTTCGTCGCGGGCAAGGCGGTAGGTCGCCTTGAGCCGGACGACGGCGGGTGGGGCCGCCGAGGCGAACGCCGTGAAGGCCTCGCCGAGCAGGCGGTAAACGGCGGAGCGCGATTCGGCTCCGGCTTCGTTGCGCGCCACGAGTGCGGCGAAAGCCGACGCATGGCGGAGTCGTTCGTAATCGCGACCGATGTCGGCGCAGCGCCGCAGCAGGCGGACGTCGCGGATGAACCAGCTCTGGCCTTGGTTGGAGGACTCCGCCGTGACCGCCACCTCGTCGAAGAGGTCGAGCGTCGGTGCGTCGGCCTTCCGGCTCAGGCGCTGGAACAGGGCAAGCCGGCCGCGCTCCGCGGAGAACGCCACCAGCGGCCGAAAGCGGTCCGTGGCCGGACGGTGTCCGAGGATCCACGCATCGGTGGTCAGCGTCGGATGCGGCACGACGACGGACGCGTTAGGATTGTGGCCCGGAAGTCGGGACCGCGGCCGGCGTCGGCGGTCCGGCGTCGGACCCCGCCGGGGCGGGGAAGGGCGGCGCCACTGCGCCGCCGGAGATCACCAACTTCATCCCGTCGCCGACGTTCATGTCGAGTTCGGTCACCGACTCGAGCGGCACCATCACGAGGAAGCCGCTGGTGGGATTGGGAGTGGTCGGCACAAAGACGGTCCACAACTCCCGTCCCGCGCGGCTGGATGGTTCCGCGAGGTGGCGGTTGGTCAGGAAGCCGATGACCCACATGTCCCGTCGCGGAAACTCGATCATGACCACCTTGGAGAAGACGTTGCGGTTCTGCGCGCTGAAGGTGGCGACCACCTGCTTCACGGTGGTGTAGACGGTGCTGACGCCGGGGATGCGGAGCACGAAGCGCTCGGCGATGTGGCCGAAGAACCGACCCAGCACGTAGCGCGAGATGTACCCGAGCAGCGTCACGAGGATGAGGACGAGGAGCGTCGAGAGCACGTTCCACGCGATCAGGAGGCTCGGGTGGTCCCGCAGCGCATTCGGCAGGCCGAAGAAGAAGAGCGGACGGAACGTCCCGCCCACGGCCTCGACGAGCCACGCGAACACGATGTAGGTGACCGCGAGCGGGGCGAGCAGGGCGAGGCCCGTGAGGAACGAGTTGCGCAGCGAGGCGAACGTGGAGGGCGGGCTGGACATGGAAAGGGGCGAGTTCATTCGCGATGGCGGCGGGGCGCAACGGGTTTCCGGGGCGCGGGAGTGGAGGCGCCGGAAAGCCGCCCCGGCGTGGCGAGGGTCAGGCGGGCCCCTGCGGTCTCGATTGCGCCGACCACCTCCGGAGACGGGCACGCATCGGTGACGATCGTCATCCGCGCATCGAAGGGGCAGGTGAGGGCGAGGGCCTTGCGCCCGAACTTGGAGTGATCGAGGGCGAAGAACGACCGTTCGGCCGCCGCGAGCATGCGCCGCTGTGCGGCGACGATCAGGGCGTTGTGGTTCCAGACGCCGGCGGCGGTGATGCCGGCGCTGCCGAGGATGGCGACGTCGGCGTGGATGTTCGCCAGCGACTGCTCGCACAGCGGGCCGACGAGCACGCCGATGCGGCTGTAGACGGAGCCGCCGGTCACGATCGTCTCGACGGATCCCACCTCGCCGAAGAGGGCCGCGATCGGGAGGGAATTCGTGATCACCTGCAGCCGGCGGCCCGTGAGCAGCCGGGCGACGGCGTAGGTGGAGGTGCCGCCGTCAAGGATCACCGTCATGCCCGGCTCCACGCGCTCGGCGATGAGGCTGGCGATCGCGAACTTTTCATCCGCCATGCGCTGATCGCGGGCGATGAAGTCGTACTCGCGGTTCAGCTCGTCGGTCTCGATCAGCGACGCGCCGCCGTGGTGCCGCCGCAGGATCCCGCGCGCCTCCAGGGCGTCCAGCGCCCGCCGCACGGTCGAGAGCGAGGTGTCGAACCGGCGGGCGAGCGAGTGCAGGTCCGCGTAGCGATGGGCGCGGATGTACTGCTCGATGAGGTCGACTCGCTGCTTCTGCGTCATGCTGCGGGGGTGGTCAGGCGGGTAAAGAGGTCAAGGTACGCCGCGGTGCGCCGCGCGGTCGAGAATTCCTCGCGGGCGAACGCGGCGAGGCGGGCACCCTCCCGCCGCCGCCACGCGGCGTCCTCCGCGAAGCGCCGGAGCTGTGACCGGAAGCCGGCTTCATCGTCTAATGGCACCGTCGCGCCGCCGCACTCCGCCACGCCCGTGGCCGCGTACGCCAGCGAGGGCAGGCCGTTCGCATGGGCTTCGATGAGGAAATTCGACAGCGATTCGCGGTGAGAGGTCATCACGGCGAGGTCCGCCGCGAGGTAGAGCGGGGTCGGGTCCGCGACGAATCCGAGGAAGCGGACACGGTCGATCACGCCGTGCGCGTGGGCCAGGCGTTCAATCTCCGGGCGGGTGGGGCCGTCACCCGCCAGCCACAACTGCCAGGGCATTGCGGCGGGCAGGGTCGCCACGTGCTCGATGAGCGCGCGATGGTTCTTCTCCGGACGGAACATTCCAACCCAGAGCAGGACCCGCACGTCCGGCCCCGCGCCGTGCGCCGCGCGCAGCGCCGCCCGGCGGTCGGGCTCGGCCTCGACGACCGGCGGGAAGACCAGCGCGTTGGGGATGACGCTCAGGCGCGTGGACTCCACGGCGCCGGTCTCCACGAGGAGGCGACCGGTCTCGGCGCTGTTGGCGACGACGTGCGCGGCGCTCCGAAGGGAGCGGCGGTACGCCCACGGCAGCGGCTTCCCCGTGCGGACGGTCGCGATCACCTTCGCCGCTGGAACCCGCCGGGCGATCCAACCCGCCCAACTGTTCGCCATGCGGCCCATGCACAGGACAACGTCGGGCGCGAACGCTCGGACCTGCCGCGTCAGTCCCGGCGCAAACCAGTCCCAACCGAGGTCCGGTCGCTGCAGGCAAATGCGGTGCACCGCCGCCGACGGAGTCGCATCAAGGGCCCCGCCCGGCCGGAAGGTGAGGAGGCAGACCCGATGCCCGGCGGCCGCGAACGCGTTCGCCAGCAGGCAGGTCTGGCGCTCGGTGCCGCCGCTGCGGAGGTGGTCCTGGATGAGCAGGATTTTCATTCGACCCACCGCCGGTGTTTTCCCCAGACTCGGCTTCGATGAGTCATCCGTGGGTGCAACTCCTGGTTCGCTGGTCCATCCTCGCCTTGGGCGTCACGCTGGCGTCGCATCTGGTTCCCGGGATCCGTTACGACTCCGCCACGACGCTGCTCGTGGTGGTGCTGCTGCTGAGCTTCTTCAACGCCGTGCTCCGGCCGCTGCTGGTGCTGTTCACGCTGCCGTTCATCCTGCTCACCATGGGGCTGGGCATGCTCGTGATCAATGCGTTGTTGTTCCTCTTCGTCGGTCGCCTCGTCGGCGGCTTCGAGGTGACCAGCTTCTGGTCCGCGCTGGGCGGTTCGGTCATCGTCAGCCTGACCAATCTGATCCTGTCCTCGCTGCTTGGCCGGCGGAACCCGCCGAGGCCGCCGCGCGGGGGTCCGCGGCGGGGAGCCGGGCCGGGGCAGGACGTCATCGACGTCTGACCCGTTTTCCACTTGCCCGGCTTTGCGGCCCGGCCGAAAATCTCTGGATGGCTGAATCTCTCGAGTACGACCTGATCGTGATTGGCGGTGGACCGGCGGGTTACGCCGGGGCAATCCGCGCGGGTCAGTTGGGCAAGAAAGTCGTTTGCATCGAGATGGAGCGTGCCGGCGGCACCTGTCTGAACTGGGGTTGCATACCCACGAAGGCGCTGCTGAAGAGCGCGGAGTTGTACCAGAAGATGCGGAAGGCCGAGATCTACGGGCTCAGCGCAAAGGAGGTCTCGTTCGACTTCGCGAAGGTCATGGAGCGGTCGCGTGGGGTGGCTTCCCAGATGGCCAAGGGAATCGAGTTCCTGTTCCGGAAGAACAAGGTCGACTACCTCGTCGGCAAGGCGCAGGTCTCCGCCCCGGGCATGGTCAGCATCACCGAGGGCGAGCACCGCGGGAAGTTTTTCAAGGGGAAGAACATCCTCATCGCGACCGGCTGCAAGATGCGCCGCATCCCGGATCTGGCGTATGACGGCCAGCGGGTGCTGACCTCGCGCGAGGCCCTCGCCGGCACGCAGTTGCCGAAGTCGGTCGTGATCGTCGGCGCGGGTGCCATCGGCGTCGAGTTCGCGTATTTCTACAACGCCCTCGGCACCAAGGTGACGCTGGTCGAGATGCTGCCGGCAGTTCTGCCCGTCGAGGACGAGGAAGTGTCCAAGACGCTGCAGCGTTCGCTGGAGAAGCAGGGGATCCGGATTCTCACGGGCACGAAGTGCGAGAACTTCCGCGTCGGCGCGTCGTCCGTGAAGGTCGATTTGGTCACGGGTGACCAGCGCCAGGAAGTCGAGGCGGACGTCCTGCTGTCCGCCATCGGCGTGGTGGCGAACGTCGACGGACTGCTCGGTCCGGCGGTGAAACTCGACCTCGATCGCAATTACGTGAAGGTCGGCGACGATTACCAGACGTCGGTCAAGGGCATCTACGCCGCCGGCGACATCATCGGGCCGCCGTGGCTCGCACACATTGCCACCTTCGAGGCGGTCAATGCCGTCAACGGCATGTTCGGCCACGGTCATCCGAAGCGGGTGCGCACGTTCCCGGGCTGCACGTACTGCCAGCCGCAGGTGGCGAGCACGGGTCTCACGGAGCGCGCCGCGAAGGAGAAGAAGCTCGATTTCAAGGTCGGCAAGTTCCCCTTCACCGCGTCCGGCAAGGCCGTCGCGTCGGCGGAGAGCGAGGGTTTCGTGAAGGTGATCAGCGATGCGCGGACCGGCGAAATCTACGGCGCGCACATCATCGGCAGCGAAGCGACCGAGCTGATCGCCGAGTACGGTCTGGCGATGGAGCTCGAGGCGACGGTGGAGGAGATCCACCAGACGATCCACGCGCATCCGACGCTCAGCGAGGCGAGCATGGAGGCGGCCGCCGCCACCGTGGGCGAGGCCATCCACATCTGAGCCGGCCCGGGGCGGGCGGCCCGCTTCCGGTGCACCGTCAGGGGGAGGGGGCGTGGTTCCGGGCGAGCGTCTCGCCGAGGGCACGCACGCGCTCGCGCAGTTCGGCGGGTTCGAGGGCCACCGCGTGGCCGCCCCACTGCAGGACGATGCGCTGCACCTCGAGCAGGTCCGCCAGCGTGAGCGTGAGGTCGAGGCTGCCGTCCGGCTGCGGATGGAACGCCTGCGACTCGTGGAAGAAACGGTCGCGGACATCGTCCGCCGCCAGCGGCGAGAAGCGCAGCCGCACGTGGTGCGTCTCGCGGCCGTTCATCACGCTGAGCGCGGCGGCGAAGTAGCGGTCGACCGAGAAGTCCTTCGGCCGCTCGAACGTGTTGCCCGTTGTCGTCACGTCGGCGATGCGGCCGAGGGCGAAGGTCCGCATGGCCGAGCGGCCGAGGTCCTGGGCGATCAGGTACCAGCGACCCTCGCGGTGCGTCAGGTGGAGCGGCTGGACGCGGCGCACCGCTGGCGCGGGCGCGCCGAGCTTGCGGTAGTCGAAGGTGACTTCGTTTTGCTCGGTGATGGCGCGGGTCAGCAGATCGAAGACGTGCAACTCGTGCAGCGCCGGCGCGATGAGCTTGAATGAAATCAGGTCGCGGGTTGGCGCGTAGCCGACCATCTCGTCGAGCGGCGCGAGCAGTTTGGCGAAGGCCGTCTCCAGCTGGCCGTGGTAGGGGGCTCCCCGATACTGCTCGATGGCGCGCTGGGCGACGAGGAGGGCGAGCAGTTCGCCCTGGCTGACGGCGATGGTCGGGAACGAGTGGACCTCCTGGGTGAAGTAGAAACCGTGCGAGGAGGCCTCATACTCGATGGGCAGGCCCAACTGGTCGCGCATGTAGTCGATGTCGCGCTGGATCGTGCGGGACGAAGTCTCGAGTTCGCGGGCGAGACTTGCGCAGTTGGGGTAGTCGCCCTGCTTCAGGCGTTCGAAGATCCGGAGCATGCGGCCCGAAGGCACGCGGCTGCGGACGGCCCGGGGGGAGGGGGCGGGGGAGCGGGACGCGGAACCGGAGGAAGCGACGGGCTGAGGCATCGACGAAGCGAGGGACGAGGTGGGCATTACGGTTCGATGGGCAGAGGAGACCGAGTCCGTCTGAGGTGGGCAGGCACCCTTGGGGACGCGGCAAAGCTGTTCCGGGAAGCCAGATGCGGGGGGACGGTGCGGGCATCGCGGACTCCGGACTTCCCTCGTCAATGGAGAATCGGTGGCCGCACGCGAGCTTGTAGTCGCTCGCGGCGTCCGTCGGCGCCTTCAGCCTGCCCGCGACCTCGAAGGATGCGGTCTTGGCCGTGACTCTCGCCCCGGGCAGTTACTCCGTGCAGGTCAGCGGCGCGAACGGCGGCACGGGCGTCGCACTCGTCGAGGTCTACGAAGTGCCGTGAGCGTGGTGACCGGTGGCGCCGCCACCGGTGGACTTCAGGTCCGCAGGTCGCAGGAGGATCCAGGCTGGCGCGGGGTCGTGTAGCGGCCGGCCACGATGCGGACGGGCTCCGTAAAGTGGGCCTGCAGGTGTGGGATGTGCTCGAGGAAGACGGCGTCGTGGTCGAGCGCGATGTGGTTGAACAACACCAGATGCTGGTGGAGTTGCCCCATGTCGCCGACATGCGGGATCACGGGCACGCCGTACTTCTTAGCGAGGAGGCTGACGACAAGGAACTCGCTCACTCCGGCCACGCGCACGGCATCCACCT